>MDSW01043770.1_pt1 | contig 17265 bp, 13 predicted proteins | sample 811171 | NCBI WGS metagenome assembly MDSW01 (sample SAMN05326641, study PRJNA326480) | marine metagenome | isolation source: seawater | place: Atlantic Ocean: North West | collected 2012
ATAATATTGTTTACCGCGGCATCAACTTTAGAAAGGAAGCTTGCCTCAACACCGGGTAGATCGACACTTAGGTCTGATTCAATGCGTAACGCGTAGGCGTTGCCCGTGGGTATGACCAACTCAGGCTGCTCGATTGAACCACCCTTCCTGTTCTTTTCGAGGTCAAATAGGTAATACTTCGGCGAATTGGTTTGACTTGTGTCGCTTTCAATAGTCACAGATTCCTGAGCTACTGCAAAAGTGGAGAGGCTAAGTAGCAAGACTAGAATCGTTGATTTGTACGATCGATTATCCATTTTGCCACCACCCTGTCGCGATCGCCTCAAATTCTTTGCGTTGCTGAGCTGTGAAGTTTGGTGCTGAAAATTGAATGACGATCAGTGTTAAAGCTGTAACTCCAGGCATAAGTGGCTGAGGGGCTACCGGCAAAAACCAAGCGACTAACGCTAACACAAATGCGCCCATCAAATCATACTGAGATGTTCGAACTGGAGTCGCGTGACTCCACCAGCGACAAAGGGCAAATAGCAGTCCGGTAAAGACGGCGTAATGAGCCAATGCCGGACTTTCCCCAGCCGCAAATTTCCAATGTTCCATGACCCAGGGCCAGTAGCTGATTCCGGAATGAAGATCGTGGAAATCCAGCTGTAAGAAATTGCCGATTGTCAGGTGCAGTGTGCCTAATCCGGCTCCGACCGCAAACATCACCACGCGTTTTGGACCATCTTCGGTATCAGACGATTCCCAGAATTTACCGAGGATGAGAACTGCCCAGCTACTCAGTAACATGACCGACATCAGCCAGATGAACCATTGAGTCGACTCAACCGATGAAAGCGTTTTGTTACTAAGCGTTTGTATGAACACGGCAAATAAAAGCGTTGTTGCAGCACCCGTGCCCACTACTGCTCGGACCATGGAAGAAGTGAGTTCGCTAAGCCGTTGCGACTTATCCTTTTTAGCTAACTCCCCTTTAGCGACGTCGATCCAGGTAGGCGGTTTCCCGTGCCCAACAGTGGGGGGTTCATACTTGCGATTCCTTAGTGATGTTTCCGGTAAAGGCGCAGGTGACGACTCAATGACGGGTACGTCTTCCAAGGTGGGTACTCGAGGTTTACTCTCAGGTTGAGGGGGCGAAACCAGAACTGAGCGATTACCTTCGTAGTATTCCTTAGGTAATTGAGCACGATTAAAGCCTGGAACCAATTCATAATTTGGTTCTGGGACATCAAGCATCATGTCGACAACGTTCTGATATCGTTTGCCAGCGTCCTTTTCCAGGGCCTTTCGAATGGCAGATTGGTACTCGAGCGGGACCTTGGTTAAATCCGGAGCTTCGGTGAGGTGCTTGGTTAGAATTTCGGCATCGGACTCACCATCAAAGGGGATATCACCTGTGAGTAACTCAAAGAGCATAATTCCCAGAGCATAGATGTCGATTTGATTACCGTAATTTCCCTTTCCGATTTCCGGTGCCATGTAACGGCAAGTCCCAATGGCGCGGGTGTGATTATTACGTTGGCTATGAGAAATGAGCTTGGAGAGCCCGTAATCCCCAACCTTTACGTCACCTTCACTTTGAAAAATGTTCCCGGGCTTGAGGTCACGATGTACAAATCCATTGAGGTGCAGCCGGTGCACGCCACTGGCGATTGCAAAAAACCACGCTGATGCTTCATCTCTGGTCAGTCCTTCAGGTTGTTGTGTAAGCACATCCCGCAAACTCTTTCCTGACATGTACTCCATAATGATCCAGGATTCGCTCTGTTGATCGTCATGTTTAATATCAAACAACTGGACTAAATGAGGATGTCTGATATTTAGGACGAGATTGTCACCTCGATCCGCATCCATGAAATCCACTTTCTTCAGCGCCACCTCTTTCCCTACATCACTAATGGCGAAGTAGACTTCCCCGAAGCCTCCTCGTCCAAGTCCTCGTTTGATGGTGTAGCCATCAAGAGGAGTCTCGCCTGTGGTATAGGTGAATTTCATGATTCTTGTTGTTTTCAGATTGTTTGAGTTTCAGTCGTTTCTACTGGTTAATTAAATGAGAAGTCTAACTACATCGTGTCTTCCAGGCTCAGCGATATACGGTCACTGCGTATCTGAGAACTATAAAACAGTTCGCCTGTGGTTTGTTCCACTACTCCGTCGAGTTCGACTGGGTAATCGGATCGACAGCACAATTGCCCATCTTGCTGAAACAAAACGATTTGATGTTCTTCTCCATGATAGACAACATGATTGGCCATATTATTGCCAATTATCAGTGATTCACCCATTAAAAGTATGCCATCCACAAACGGATTGGTACGTGTACTACTGATCAGATCCAGTCGAGCACTGGGACTCAAAGGATGAGGTTTAGTGAATTGAAGTTGGGCGCTTCCGAGCGTGATCAGGTCGCCGTGATGTAGCATTGTTGGCGATTGAATCGGTTGATTTTGTATTGCCACATCTGCGAGTGGTTCCAGCACGTAATCTCCTTCCTCCTTCTGGCGAATAATGCGTGCATGCCGGCCGGCGATATCTGCGACTAAAGGGATATCCACCTGAGTTCCGGGGCGGGCCTGTCCGAGAACTACCTGATCGTTTAGGCAGATCAGATAGCCGCCAACAGCATCGATCCACATCAAGAAACGGTCTGAGACAGCTTTCATAATCTTTTTGTTGGTCCTGAAGAAGTAGCGACTGTTACTGGACAAGTTTTTGGGAGGTGCGGTAAGAACACGAGTGGAGTTCGAGACCGTATGTGGCCGTTTTTTCCAGGTAGTATTCATGACAGCAATCACTTATTAGTTTATCAACTTTGGTTTGATGCGCAGGAAAAGGGGTTCACGCTCGTGGCGTAAACCCCAGTCCCTGAACTCGGAGTGCATTATTTTCGAGCCAACTTGGCTTTGGACTCAGCAGTTTCCTGCGATCCGAAGTAGTTGGCTACTTCATCGAGGATGTCTGTGGTCGCTTCAGTTTCCACTGGAATTCGATCCAGAGACTGATTTTTGACATTAGACAGTTTTTCCTCAGTGCTTAGACGAGAATCCAGGTTGTCGAGTAAAGCATTGGCTTTAGCCAACTGACTCTCGTCAATCTCGATCTCACTTGCAGATTTGGTGACTTCGATCATCTTGTTGCGAGCAGCAAGGTTTTCGACTTCAACTCGCAGCTTACGCTGTGAGGCCTGCATACCGGCCAGCTTGCCACGGACAGATTTTAGATTGTCCATCCGAGTGGCTCGGAGTTTCTTGAGATTCGTCAGAGTTTCGTTATCTGTCTTGAACTCGTCAAAGCGATTCGCAAGGTCTCGTTTGACATCGCTGGCAGTATACTCAACTCCATGGTAGGTGACATATTCGACACCCGATGAAAGGTCCGCGTTGAGGCGTTTAATCGACTTTTCATCTTCAGCCAACTTTCCTTCAAACTCAGAAATGTTGGTTTCGAGCTTTTCGATCTCGACTTCTTCTCGAGCGATCAGCTCCATGTTTTTACGAATCTCAGGTGTGATGTCTGAGATTTGCTGGCGAGCTCGTTCCAATTCAAACTCAACAGGTACCGAGTTCTTTACGGAATCGCGAACGCTAGCAACGGAAGTGGTTACATAACTTGTTGCGTCGCTGCCGAATAGCAGTGCAAGGAGCAGCATGACTGCAGCGGCACCGCCTCCGACATACAAAACTTTCTTTTTCATCGTCAGGTCTCCTTTCAAGAGAATCCGATTGAAATTGTGCATGCCTAACTGGTTAGTCATTCCCAGTTGGAGGCAACATCCTGGTAATTAAACGCTGAAGTCCATTCCAGCAGTACTTTCAATATCTAATTCGTTAGGTACTTCCCAATATTGGGACGTTAGGAGAAAAAAAAAGAAATTCTCTCCTGTGGCTACTAATCCGTCTAAAAAACAGTGGTTTTGCAGGTGGATTGCTAATCAGGAATTCGTCACGAAGCCCTAGTTATTGGGAAAATTGGCATATAATAAGGGGAATAAATTTCAATCCTTGCAGCGTCTTGGTAAATACCGAGTGTATTACTTCAAAGACAGTGAAACAGGAAAAGGACATGCAACTTCGGACAGGCATTTTGTGGGCAGCTATTGCGACTATCTTTCTGTTAGTCACAGATACGCATGCGCAGCAAGAGTCTGAATTGAATCCGGATTACCAGGCATTAATTCAAAGGCTGGGTGACTCGTCTTATCAAACGCGCGAGAGTACTCATGAGCGACTTGTCAAAATAGGAATGTCGGCCCGTCGGGAACTGGCCGCCGCGTTACGCCATCCGGACCTAGAGATTCGCAGTCGCGTTCGACGAATTTACGTCGATTTGATGTACGAGGATTTCGAACAAAAGCTTGAGCGGTTTATCAATGATGTCGAGGGTCGTCTGGAGCATGATCTACCAGGATGGGACGTTTATCAGGAGAAGATTGGCGGTTCCCCGGAAGAACGCAAGTTCTTCGCTTCTATGGTACGAGCCGAATCCAAGGTACTGCGAGCGATTGATACCAAAAAGGGGCTGGGAGAAATACTTCAGGAACGCGTCAAACAATTGCAGCCCTATGGGAATTACACTCCGACAGGCCCGACCGTGCCACAGGTTCATAGTATTGCTACCGTCATGCTTGGAGCTTCTGAACTGACGGATGCACAACGAGAATCGTTGATTTCCCCTGTTTACAATCTATTGAATTACTCTCAGATAAAATCGCAGATTATTGATAAGCCCGATCATGATGTGAGCAAACGGTTAACTCGCGAATGGGCAGAATTGGCATCGACCTCGCGAAACCGAACCTTAGGACTAATGCTTATTCTGAATTACGGATTCGAAGAAACTGGTTTGAAAGTGGCTCGGAAAATGTTGGGCACGACTGAGAGCTTTTCCACCAGCGAACAATATGCGGCAATCTGTGCTGCTCGGTTTGGCGGTGCGGAAGAAGTCGAGTTGCTGTTGCCACTATTGGAGCAGAAGACATTGGTTCATTCCTGGAGCACGCCTCAGGCTGGAGGTAAGCTGATTAAGACTCAGCTTCGGGATACTGCGTTAATCATGTTATTGCATCTCACCAAACAAGATCCGGCAGATTATGGATATCGATTTTCAAGGCCAAGTCCCATCTATGTGTATGAAGTGTATTCCTGCGGTTTTACAGAAGACGAAAATCGCGATAAAGCTCATGGAAAGTGGAATACCTGGTGGGAAGAATCAGGGAAGAAGTGGTTAGCTGAATCCAGACAAAAGAAGGCTGCCGATACTCCCATGGATTCAAAATAAGAATTTCGTCGTGTCAGACCAATCCTCGCTTCAAGAACTTGCTATCGCGATTCGCGAAAAGGCAGCACTAGCCGGCTTGCGATTTGTATTTGCTGAGAGCTGTACGAGTGGATTGTGTGCCGCGTCGGTCGGTAGTCAGCCCGGGATTTCCGAGTTCTTTTGCGGCTCTCACGTGACCTATCGTAATGACTCAAAAGCAAAATGGATTGGCGTAAGCCCCGAGACGCTTAAACAAGTTGGGCCGGTGAGTCGACAGGTTGCTCAGCAAATGGCTGCGGGAGCACTGAGCAAAACGCCAGAAGCAGATATTGCAATTGCAATTACAGGGCACCTTGGTCCGCAGGCTCCTGCAGGGCTGGATGGTCTGCTTTTTCTCGGTGCTGCGATGAGGCATGAATCAAAGATCAACTTGGCCTGTTTTGAGTACGTGCTCCCGCAGGCAGCCCGTGCTGAGCGTCAGTGTTTAGCAGCGGAGAAAGTGTTACATTGTCTGGTTCGCATTCTGGAACTGCATCAGGCGGTAACGCAAGTCTGTCACGCGGAGAGTCTGTTTGCTGTTATAGGCTCAGAGGAAATCAAGGCTCTACTGCCAGGTTCCTTTAATCCGGTTCATCAGGGGCATATGGAAATGCTGAAGCATGGAAGTATGGAGATTGAGCATGACGTGCATTTTGAGTTGTCGGTTGAGAATGTAGACAAACCGGATCTCTGTGTTACCGATTGTCTGGAGCGAGCCTTACCATTGTGCGTCCAACATGATCTGGTCCTCACCCGGGCTCCGACGTTTTTAACCAAGGCAAGACTACTAGGCGGAGTTTGTTTTCTCGTAGGCGTCGATACCATTGCGAGGATTGCCGAGGCTAAATATTATTCAGGAGAGCAATCCCGCGATAAAGCCTTGGAAGAATTAAGGGAATTGGAGGTTCGCTTTTTGGTATACGGTCGTACAATGGACGATTCGTTTTCGACATCCTCCGACAGTGAACTCGAATTTGTTGAGTTGAATTCACTGTCTTTACCTGCTTCGCTTCAATCGCTATGTCGTGGAGTGAACCAAACACAGTTTCGCAGAGATGTCTCTTCACGGGATTTACGTTAGGCAGAATCGGATTTGGAACAGCAGACAACGTCTCAGGGCGTGGATTTGTATCGTCGCGGGATCATTTTGGGAGCGGTATCCAGTATTGGGTATTCGTCTGCCAATGTCTTCTTACGCGCGGTCGATGATTGTGATCCGGTTTGGGTTAGTTGTATCAAGGCCGTTCCGACAATTCTTGTTGTGGTGCCTTGGTTGATCTGGAGATATTGCCGAGTCGAGAGAAAAATCTGCCCTCCTAAACTGGCGTTGGGACTCGTTGTTCTCTCCATCGTGTCGCACTATGTCGGGAATGTCGGATTCCAGTGGTCACTTAATAAGATTGGCATTAGTCTAGCCGTTCCGATTTGTTTAGGTGTGTTGATTGTCACCGGGGCCTTGGTGGATTGGTTGGTTTTGAAAGACCAGCCATCTCGCAGAACCTTGTGGTCGATGGTGATCTTAATCACAGCAGTGGTTGTGCTGTCGACTGGTGGTGAGCAGGCATTTGAACAATTAAAGAAAGTCCTGGATGTAGCGGACGCTCAGCCTTATTTATTAGCAATGGCGATTGGGGCAGTCATCATTTCCGGCATTAACTACGGAGTATTCGGCGCTGTGATCAAAGTGGTGGGAAATCGAGGCGTTTCTCAGCCGGCGATTATGACGATTATTAGTGTGACTGGATTTGTTTTTCTTCTGTTGTTGAGTTCACTTAATGGCTCTTGGGAATTAGAACGCAGTTTTGAATTCGAAAACTTAGCTCAGATGACTCTGGCAGGGATATGTAATGCGATAGCCTTTGTCGCATTAGTGTCTGCAATCAAGATCCTTTCCGTAACGCGGTATAACCTAGTCAATGCCAGTCAGGCAGCTCTAGGGGCGATTTCAGGGGCGGTGATTTTCCATGAACCAGTTAGCGTATGGATGGTTTTGGGGATCATTCTGACGGTGATTGGGTTGATGGTAATGAAACGAGATAAGTAACCTGTTGCATTCAGGTTTATGTCAATTACAGATTGATGGTCTGTCGTCTAAAATGGAGGCAATACAGGCTGTTAATCTGGAGTCCGTTTTATAAATGGTATCGTTAGACCATATCAGTTTCCCTGCCTACCTTGGGGTAGATGTGGGAGGAACAACGATCAAAATTGGAATTGTTGATAATTCCGGGAGGTCGTTTGCGCATGGGAAGATTGATACGGACCATGAACGAGGGCCAGAGGACGGCGTTCGAAGAATCATCGAATTTGCAGAAGGATTGTTGGCCGAGTCGGGATTGAATTGGGAGCAGATTCGAGCGATTGGATTGGGAACTCCCGGTACGATGGACGTGAAGCAAGGTATGCTGCTGCATATGCCAAATATGAGCGGTTGGGATCATTTTCCTATTCGCAGTTATTTAGCGGACCAGACAGACAAACCCGTGGCATTCCTTAACGATGCCAATGCAGCGGCATATGGTGAATATTGGGTTGGTCGTGGGCAGGAATGTGACAGTCTGGTTATGTTCACATTGGGAACAGGTGTCGGGGGCGGAATTATCATTCATGACATTACACTGGACGGTGCACATAGTCATGGGAGTGAGCTTGGGCATATTACCATTGACAGCTCTGCAGATGCTCGGCAATGTCCCTGTGGACAATTCGGGCATTTGGAAGCATATGTAAGTGCCACGAGTGTGGCAAAACGTACACAGGAGCAGCTTGATGAAGGAGAGGAATCTTCTTTGCAGACAACGTGGTCAGAACAAGGAATGGTCTCTTCGCTTGATGTCGCGACGCACGCTGAACAGGGAGATGAATTCGCCAATCGAATCATTCGTGAGACGGGGCATTATTTAGCTATTGGTATTACCAGTGTCTTGCATATGATAGACCCCGATATTGTGGTATTGGGCGGGGCTATGAATTTCGGTGGTCATCAGACTCGTGCCGGCCGAGCATTTCTTGAAGCGATTCGTCAGCGTACTCGGGAGTTGACCTTTCCCGTTTTAGCCGAAAACACGATTATTGATTTCGCAACACTCGGTAGTGATAGTGGATTTATTGGTGCGGCAGGTGTGGCACGCAAACAGTTTGGTTAGATTGAAACATTAGGGAATCAAAAGGGACGGACAGATCGGGTAATAATGGATTGCCGCAATATAAGAAATTTCAGCATCATTGCTCATATTGACCACGGTAAAAGTACGTTGGCTGATCGCCTACTGGAATTTACTGGCACGGTGTCAGAACGTGAGCTCAAAGAACAAATGCTCGATGACATGCAGTTGGAGCGTGATCGTGGGATCACGATCAAAGCTCGTAGTGTCAGCGTGGAATACAAACATGGTAATACCACCTATCAACTAAACCTCATCGACACTCCCGGACATGTCGATTTTCAATACGAGGTATCGCGCGCGTTGACGTGTTGCGAAGGTGCCCTCCTGTTGGTAGATGCATTTCAGGGTGTCGAAGCACAGACAGTTGCCAATGGCTATAACGCCTTTGACCATGACCTCGCCATTATTCCAGTGATCAACAAAATCGATCTGGATTACGCCCGAGTGGATGAAGTGGTCGAGGAAATCGAACAACAATTTGGCTTAGGTGATGCCGAAGTTCAAAAAGTCAGTGCTAAGGAAGGTATCGGTATTGAAGGCCTGTTGGAGGCAGTGATCGAACATGTGCCTCCTCCGACCGGAGACCCGGCTGCTGAATTGCGAGCGATGGTTTTTGACTCTCATTACGATGAATTTCGTGGAGCGATAACTTATATCCGTGTCATGGAAGGGACAATCGGTAAGGGAGATAAGATTCAATTTGTCCGAGCTGGTTCCGTCCATGATGTCATTGAAATCGGTCAGTTTACGCCACAACAGACGCCATGTGATGCATTACACGCCGGACAGGTTGGCTATGTGATTTGCAATATCAAGTCACTGGATATGATTCACATCGGTGACACGCTATGCCTGAATAAGTCTGAGGTGGAACCACTGCCGGGGTATCAGGAACCGAAACGGATGGTCTATTGTGGGCTCTATCCTTCGGATGGCCAGGATTTCAAAGAGCTACGAGACGCCTTAGGACGCCTTAAGATCAACGATCCAAGCTTCGAATTTGAAGCTGAAACCAGTGAAGCACTGGGATTTGGATTTCGTTGCGGATTCCTGGGGTTGTTGCACATGGAGATTGTGCAACAGCGTCTCGAACAGGAATCTGATGTTGACCTGATCCAAACCGCACCGAATGTGACCTATGAGGTTACTAAGAAAGATGGCACAGAAATGAGGATTCACCGTCCTCAGGAAGTACCTGAGCCTGGAGACATTCTGGAATTCCGACAGCCGATCGTAAGAGTCAATTTCATTACGCCGGGTGAATATGTTGGTGCCATTATGAAGCTATGCAATGAAAGGCGTGGAGTTCAGCAGTCACAGGAATATATTTCGCCGACTCGAATGATGCTTTGCTACGACTTGCCTCTGGCCGAAGTTATCTATGACCTGCATGATAAGCTCAAGAGTGCAACGCGAGGCTACGGCACGATGGATTACGAAATCATTGGCTATCAGGCCGCTGACCTGGTCCGTATGGACATCTTAGTCAATGGTAATCGAGTGGATGCGTTGAGTGTTATTTGTCATCGTGCCGATTCCCAAGTGCGAGGCCGTGCTGTTTGCAAAAAGCTTAAGCAGGAAATCGATCGTCATATGTTTGAAGTAGCGGTTCAGGCTGCGATTGGAGCTAAGATTATTGCCCGTGAGACAGTTCGTGCTTTACGTAAAAACGTGACAGCTAAATGTTATGGGGGAGATATCTCCCGGAAGAAAAAACTCTGGGCAAAGCAGCGTGAGGGTAAGAAGCGAATGAAGAGCATTGGGAGTGTGGATATTCCTCAAAAGGCATTCATGGCTGTACTGGATAAAGGCCAGGATAAGAAATAATTCACATGGCTCAGCAAAACCGACGCTCTGTCTATCTTGTTGCTTTGGGAATTGTGGCAGTTGGTGGATTGGTTGGTTGGTGGCTTGAACAAGCTAAAACGACAGTCATTCGTCAGGCGCCGGTAATTTCCGGCAGTATGGCGACGGCGGCTCCCGGCCCTCATTACTCTCTGATGTGCTATGACTGTGAAATACCGCTCCAAGTGGATGCCAGTACTGTCAGTGAGACAAGTCTTCCGATTTGTTTTAATTGCGGAGCGACAAACGACATTGAAGGACTCTCGCCTCAGATTAATTCGGTGAAGTTTCATCAGGATGCTCAGCACGATCTACAGCGTTGGGCCGAAGTCGTTTTTGAATATCAGCAGGAACAATATATCAAACGTGTAGTAGGCTTGCCGGGCGAAGAAATTTCGCTGGAAGGAGGCGAACTTTACATTGGTACAGAACTATACCAAAAGACGTTGGATGAATTCGATCAATTGAAGGTTCGCGTTTTTGACAGCCGCTTCCAGCCAGCAGACCCTGCATTCAATTTGCTAAACCGATTTGGTGTACGTGGTGACGATTCAGGATGGATCTTCACAACTGATAAATCGTTCTCCTTTGATGCGGAAGAAAAGACTCATCCTCAATGGCTGGACTATCACCAATGGAATATCGTTGCTGGCTTTGTGCCGCCGGTAAAACGTGGAACGAGCTCGGCGATTTTTGATTACTTACCTTTCAATCAGTTTGTCTCACGCTCCCGACTTAACTTTGTGGACGATTTTGTAGTCGATCTCCAGCTTAAGGTATTTGAGCCAGGAGTTGTTCGTGTGCGGATGTTAGATGCTGAGATCGAACTGGATTTTCATCTGTTCAACTTACAGGTGCATCAATCTAGATTCTTAAGAGGTTCGTCTAAGATTGCTCCAATCCAATGGAACCCTCAGGGTACCTCGATTACTCTTCGTCTGGGCCGATTGGACGGTCGCGTTGTCGTGAAGATCGGAGATCAGGTCGATTACTTTCCACTAATAGAACTACAGCTAAACGAGGATTATGAATCGGACTTGCTCGTCCGAAAAGTTCCCGTTTCGGTTTCCGTCGATGAAGGTGTATTGGATCTCAATGAGATGACTATATCCCGAGATATTTATTGGCTAGCGATGGACTATAGCTCTGCACATTGGACGCCAGAGCATCTCCTCCAAAGGGATGAGTACTTTTTGATGGGGGATAATCAGTCCATTTCACGTGATTGTCGTCATTGGGGCGAAGGAATTACCCGCGATGCAATTCTGGGATTGGTTTTAGAGCAGGAATGACGAGAATAGACCGAACAAACCCCCGTTTATTACCTTATTCATTCTTAGGTATATTGGAACATATGGCCAACCTCCTAAAAGAGGTGCTGCGGCCAGGAATTGATAACGATAACCAGCAATAGGCCACCATGATTAACAAAAGCTCCAGAGACGAGATTCATTACGGTGTACTAATGTCCATCCGAGACATGGTTGAGGGATTTGCATTAGCTTTCATTCTCGCCTTTATCTTTCGTGGATTTGTAGTCGAAGCATTTATCATTCCCACAGGTTCCATGGCACACGGACTACAGGGTAGGCATATAGAGCACATATGCAAGAGATGTGGTCATCGGTATCGTGTTGGGGCCAGTGTAGAGAATCCGAATCCAGCTGACCCTTATTCGAATGACGAAATCATAGCGACCGTTTGTCCAATGTGTGGCTTTACTGAAGTACTTGATAAAGCCAATGAGCCATCGAAGAATGCATTTGCTGGCGATAGGATTCTGGTCAATAAATATGCGTACATGTTTAATGATCCGGAACGCTGGGATGTCATTGTATTTAAAAATCCGAGCGACACGACGATCAATTACATCAAACGCTTGGTAGGCCTGCCAGGCGAAAAACTACTGGTCGCAAATGGAGATGTCTATACGAAGCCACTGACCAATACGAATGCAGTCTATGAGATCGCTCGTAAGCCTGAGCATAAACAGTTGGCGATGATGCAATTGGTGCACGATACCCAATTTCGTCCACAGGTGCTTGATGACATTATGTGGCCGCAACCGTGGAGAATGGTTGGTACGTATGCCGATGGCTATCATCCCCCGGCAGAAGAAGGAAAGCCTGGGTACTGGAAGGCTAGTACCGAAGGCTTCCGGTATTCCATTGATGGATCGAATTCTGACAAGGTAAGCATTCGGTATCATCATAATATTCCTGACCAGACTTTCTGGGTGAAATACAATCAGCTCGAAGCGAACATTAAGCAGGCTGAAGCGGAGGGCTATATAGCTGAAGCCGCCCAATCCCGAGAACGGTTAAAGACGATGTTTTGGCCGTTACCGAAATTAATTACCGATGTTTATGCCTATAACACGTCGATCAAACGATCGGACCTATTGTCACCGACGAAAAATCCTTTCCGGCGATTTCCGAACGAAGTCGTGGAGCAAGGTTCCGAATCGGACTCAACACGAGGGGACTCCGATTCCGTTGACTTAGGCTCGGAGTATGTTGCGCGTTTCCGAGATGTTCTGGAAGGAGATTACCCCGCTCCGAATCAAGTCGTCAATTCAGTTTCTCAAATGCTCAAATCCGACTGGCCCAGCGGTGATATGCGTGGGCAATACTGGGTGGGTGATCTGGCCGTTGAATTTGATGTGACGATTGAAAGCGATTCGGGAAAACTTGGGTTTGATATTGTTGAAAGTGGAGTCTATTACGAGGGTGAAATCGACGTTGCAACCGGAAAGCTGACGTTATCGATTGATGGGGGAGAAGAGTATTTCGTTTCATCGAATTCTGACAATTCGGCTGGCTTCAAAGGCCCTGTCATAGAAGGCCAAACCAGCATTCGTGGTAAAGGTGAGTACGAAATACGATTTAGTAACTTTGACAATGAGCTACGAGTTTGGGTCGATGACGACTTGATTGAACTTAATCATCCTGCAACCTTTGAAACGGAACGGATACTTGGTCCGCGATGGTCTGCCGAAGATGCAGGGGATTTATTACCCGTCGGCCTGCATTCAACAGGGGTTGCTGTTGAATTAACCGATGCTCGCATTTACAGAGATGTTTACTATATTGCCACAAAGAGCATTGGTCGAAACCGCGAATATAGCTTAAATGATTTTCGGGAGTCTGAAGAAACGATGAAGCTCATAAGCCAGTATGAAGACGATATTGCTCGTATTGAACCTATCTGGCTATTACCCAGATCCTCAAAGCTCCCATCCTACTCAGAACTTAGCCTTCATTTAGACTTATTTCCTGCGTGGAACGACTCTAAGTTTCTCATAGATCGGCAGGCGCTGGAATTCGAAGTCGAGGAAGACGAGTTTTTCCCAATGGGGGACAACAGCCCTCAAAGTTCAGATGCTCGTAGTTCCTCGTGGTTTAATCAGGTGGGAAGGCATACCTTTAATCGGAAGCTATTTATTGGTGAAGCTCTATTAATCTACTGGCCGCATCCCGACGAGATTCCGGGATCAGGGGTATCGTTGATTCCGAACTTTCGTCGGATTGGCGTAATACGGTAAGATACAGGCCGGTGAAACAATAGCTTTAGTGTGAGTTGCGACAGGATGTCAATTCTTGAAGTTAACGGATTAGTCAAAACTTATGGTCGTAAGCGGGTCGTCAACGGCGTTAGCTTTTCGGTCAATGCCGGTGAAATTGTAGGTCTGCTGGGCCCTAATGGTGCCGGTAAGACGACGACGTTCAAAATGACATGCGGAATGGAACGACCGGATGAAGGGTCTGTTATTCTACATGGTCAGGATGTAACGGACTGGCCGATGTTTCGCCGTGCTCGTGAAGGACAAATGGGGTATCTACCTCAGGATTCTAGCGTCTTTGCAAAGCTGTCCGTTGAGCAGAATCTCAATCTGATGATTGAGTTGCAGAATATTACAGGAAAAGCCAAACGGCAGCGTTGTAATGAATTGCTAGAACGGTTCAATATCAGCCACATCCGTAAGACCAAGGCAGGACGTGTTTCAGGTGGCGAGCGACGACGCCTGGAAATCGCTCGTTGTCTAATTCTCGAACCCGAAATTATCATGTTGGACGAACCCTTTGCCGGGATCGATCCTGTAACCATCGATGGAATTCAAAAAACAATTTCGGAGCTGCGAGAATCTGAAGGCATTTCGTTCTTCATCACTGATCATGCCGCCATTGAAATTCTCGAAGTGGTCGATCGCGTGTATGTGATCGATCAGGGAGAATTCCTGTTTGACGGGACCAGTGAAGATGCGATTAACGATCCAGCCGTCAAGGAAAAATACCTAGGCAACATGGATCGTCCGCTTTATACAGCTCAGTCGGCTTAGAAAGTGAACGGAACACTGCTCAATCGAGCAATCGTTTCCTGCATCAATTCCTGTTCACGTTGCTCATCATCTGCCACATAGGTAACGGAGAATCGCAGGAATGAACCTGCGTTGTCCCAGGGTACGGTGACGATTCCATGTTCGGTGATGAGGTACTGGCTTGCTTCTTCGGCGTTCGCAAATGAGGGGCCCCCTTCCACACCCGTTGGAGCAGGCGTGTAAAGGAAATAGGATCCACCAGGCATTTCGCATTGAAATCCGCACGATTTCAATGTCTCGACTAGAGACGTCATACGACGACGATATTTTTCACGGATGCGTACAGGAATGGAATCATTATCGAGAGCGGCAGCAGCGGCTTTTTGGATTGCAATAAACTGTCCGCTATCACAGTTGTCTTTCACATCGGAAAAGGCCTGAACCAGTAGTGGGTTTCCGCAAACCCAACCAATTCTCCAGCCGATCATATCAAAGCCTTTGGAAAGTGAGTGAATTTCGACGCCGACTTCACGGGCGCCTGGTGTTTCCAGAAAGCTGGTCGGGCGGCCGTCGAATGTCAGCAGAATATGAGCGGCATCCTGCACAACGACAATATCATTGTCTTTTGCGAACTGTACTACCTGCTCAAAGAACCCGGCTGGCGCTAGCTTGCCAGTTGGACTGTTGGGATAGTTGATAACCAGTAATTTTGCTCGTTCCAGAATGTCTGTTGGGATGGATTCGAGGTCTGGCAGGAAGTTATTCTCTTCTAACAAAGGTAACTCGTGAACTTCACCACCATAGTACTTAGTATGAGTACCAGCGACAGGGTAGCCAGGGACGGTCATCAGGGTCACATCGCCCGGATTTATAAAGCAGGCCGGAATCATCGAAAGTGCTGTTTTGGAACCAATACAGTGGTTCACTTCGGTGGTAGCGTCCAATTCGACGTCGAAGTTGCGTTGCATAAAGCGAGCAACGGCTTCTTTGAATTCAGCAATTCCGTTATCTGCGTAGCCGCGGTTTTCCTGAAGATGGATTTCGGAAGCCATCACGTCCCGTACGGCTTGATCGGCAGGAGCGTCATTTTCTCCGATTCCAAAATCTAACAGCAAACGGTCGGGAAAATCAGCCAATGCTTTACGCTTAGCGCGTTTGATCTTTTCGAATTTATAAATCTCGGTACCTTTACCGTAGTTTTCACCACCGATACGGTTTGCAAATAGCTGTTGGAAGTATGGATCGCTCATCCTTAGGTTGTTTCACTCTACTTTTCAATTGAAAAAAGGTCACTTCATACTTCCAAATTACTTCAAAACAACGGGTTGTGAAACCGGCCGGTATGGATAGAAGTCGAAAACCTGAGTTGAAACTCGAAGGCGATCTTAGAGTAGATGTCGTGCTTTGATTTCCAGATATTGGTTGATAAGCGGAGCCGTCAGATCTTCGGGCATGACATCCAGAGAAAAGACTCCCTGATGACTTAAAGTGTTGAGAACATCATGCCGCCAGTTAAGGATTTGAGCTGCGGCAGCGGCATTGTACAGGCTATCAGTTTGTTCGGCCTCGGCAAAGATTTCATGGTCCCGCATCATCACACTGACAGGTAGATGGCGTTTAGAAACAGTCTGCATGTAGCGTACCACCTGCTGAGAATTCACTTCATCGACGACATTCGTAATTAGGACAACCATCGCTCGTTTGTTACAGCGATTTGCGAGATACAAAAAGGCTTCGTCATATCGGGATTCAACCATTTTCGGAAATTGGTTGAAACTAGCGTGTAACAACTGGTTCATGTGAGACGTACCACTGCGTGGCGGTACGAAGCAATGGACCTTGTCCGAAAAGCATATGAGTCCCACCGAGTCTCCCTGTGATAAGGCAACGTGGCTTAGCATCAATGCAGAGTTTAAGGCATGATCAACAAAGGACATCCCACTGGATTCGTTGGTCATCATTCTTCCACAATCGACTAGGAAGATGATCCGCTGGCTTTGACTTGTTTGATAATCCTGGACGATTAATTTGTTGTGTCGCGCACTGCTTCGCCAGTTAATGTTCTTATAGTGATCGTCGCGGGTATATTCTCTTAAACGCTCGAATTCATTGTCTTGACCAACCTTCCGAGTGCGACGCACGCCTAATAAGGCGAGACGATTTGTACGAGCCAGCAATGCATAGTGTGAAAGCTGCTTTAAGTCAGGATACACATGTAATTCCGTTTTCACAGGCAAAGTAATATGTCGAATCCAGAATCCAAAAGAAGACCGTACTCGGACGTGGACACAACGCATCGAGAATTTACCACGCTGACTCGGTGTGACGCTGTAATCGAATTCAAGAGTTTCATCCGGGGCGATGCTGGACGAGTATTTAACGGTACTCGTTTCAAAATCTTCAGGAATATCGTCAATCATTATGAGTCTGAGCGAGCGTCTGCCGTGGTTGGTGATATGAAAGGAAATCCCAGCCGGCTTGGCAAGAGAAGCGACCTTTTGATGGATTCTTTCAGCGCTAAGCGATCGCGCAGATGGAATGGTAAACAAATCGATCCCAGCTGCGATGAATATAACCAGATCGACGATGATTGCTAGCAGCAGCAGGTCGGGAGAGTAGATTATTCCAATCGTCGCCAAC
>MDSW01088096.1_pt1 | contig 17263 bp, 10 predicted proteins | sample 811171 | NCBI WGS metagenome assembly MDSW01 (sample SAMN05326641, study PRJNA326480) | marine metagenome | isolation source: seawater | place: Atlantic Ocean: North West | collected 2012
CCCCCCCCCCCCGCAACCCCCACCTACACCCCCTCTCGCGCGACGCTCGTCCCCGCCCACCCCCCCGGCACTTCCCGGACGCCCTCCCCGAAATCCTCCGCGCGGCTTCGCGGCGCGGCGTCGACGAGCGTTTTCCCCCAGTGCGCCATCAGCGCGCGCGTCTCCCACGGGGACAGCGCGTTGCCTTTCTCAGCGACGACGCCCCCGCCCTCGCCCGGGGGCTCGACGCGAACGTCGGCGTCGTCGCCCAGCGCCGCCGCGGTCGCCTCCGCGGCGGCCCTGTCGCCCTCGCCCACGACGATCGTGACCGGGAACGACGACGTGACGCCTCGGCGACGCGGCGAAACCGGCGGCGGGTTCGAATCCGAACGCGAATCCGACGAATCCGCGAGGCGCTCGGGGAGTCGCGTCGCGCGGGCGACGGCGACGCCGCCGACGGTTCGATCGCGGTCGCGGAGCGACGCCGCCACCTCGAGCGCGACGACCCCGCCGTCCGCGAACCCGAACACGTGCACGCGCTCGCTCGGGAAGCGGGGCGCGAGCGCGTCCACGAGGTCGGCGACGCGACGCGCGGCGTCGACGACGGCGTCGGCGCGGCGGCGTTGGGCGTCGAGGCGCCAGTCGATGGGCTCCGCGGTGATGAGGTCCTCGCGCGGGAACCACTCGCGCCCCGGGAGGTCGAACGGGAGCGCGCGAGTGCCCGCGAGGGCGACGCACGCGGTGCGCGGGAGGTTCAGGCTCGCGGCGAGGCGCGCGAACGTCTCTGGGACGTCGCCTCGGCCGTGGAGGAGGAGGAGGACGTTCGTCGCGCCCTCCGCGAGATCGTCGTTCACGCACGCGTGGCCGAAACGCCACCCGCGCTTCACCAACTCGTCCAGGCTCGCGTGCGCGGGGACGGGCGCCGCGGGCGCCTCGGTCGAGGCGGCGGCACGCCCGGGGGGCTTCCGCGCCGGCCGGTCGAAGAAACCGGCGCGCATCGGGGCGGCGTCCACGAGCGCCGGGCGGAGCGCGCGTGTCGTCACAGAGAACGAGGAAGGACGAAAATATCATATGTGTAGTAGTCTACACTTCGCGCTTTTCATCGGACAGACCGACCGAGTCATGTTGGGTCAACGACGATCCGCCGCGCCAAGCGTCGACAAGTCGAGGCACGTCGCGAGGTTTTGCTTTGGCGCCCATTTCCTCACACTCCCGCGCGCGCGGGTGCGGTATGACATCGACGATGCGCGCGGGCGTGCACGCGCGCGCGTCCACGCGGCTGTGCGCCTTCTCGACCGCGCGGCTCTTCGCCGCCTCGCGCGTCTCCGCGTTCGCGCGCGGCCACGACGCGCGAGCGACGCGTCCGTTCCTCCACGGTCCTCGCGGCGGCGGCGGCGGCGGCGCGCCCCCCGCGTTCTTCTCCCACCGCCGCCCCCGTCGCGGCCGCGGTCGCGGGGCTTGGCAGTGGCGCACCGTCCGCGCGCGCCTCGACGTCGCGGTTCGCCCGGACACATACCGCGAGGAGCTCGACGCGAAGATCGAGCTCGCGCGGGCGCACTTCGCCGGGGACGACGGCGCCGGGCGCGCGGCGATCCCGCTCCCGCGCGCGGAGGTGTTCGAGTCGGCGCGGCGACACTTCCGCATGCGCGCCGAGTTCAGGGTGTGGCACGAGGGCGACCGGAGTTTCCTCGCGATGTTCGACAGCGCCGACCCGAAGACGCCGGTCGAGGTGCCGCTCTTCCCGATGGGGAGCGAGCGCATCAACGCGCTCATGCCGAAGCTCCTGGAGGAGGTGATGGCGTCCGACGCGCTGAGGAAAAAACTCTTCCAGGTGAACTTTCTCACCACCGTCGCCGGCGACGCCATGATCAGCATGCTGTACCACCGAAGGCTCGCGGAGGAGTGGATCGAGGCGGCGGAGGCGGCGCGGCGCAGGCTCGGCGTGTCCGTCGTCGGAAGAAGCCGAAAGCAAAAGGTGAGTCGACCCCTCGATCGCGTCTTCTTTCGACCCTTTTCGCGAACCCCCTCTCGGCGTTTCGGGTTTCGGTTCGGGGCGTATTTTACGGATGGCTCTCTCGTTCCTTCGAACCCCGCGCGCCCGCGAACCCTCTCGAGCGCGTCGTCTCCGGTGACGATACAACATGAATCATACCATAGAATCTTACCTCCGAGTCACGGCGGTGACGACCGTATTCATGCACCACCCACTGAGGAGACGACGCGAGCCGCTCGTTTTTAGGAGGACGCTCGTCGGAGACATTTTTTTCGGCGGTCCGTCCGTTCGCGAAACGTCCGAGGTCGCCCGCGGTCGCGACCGGGGTTCGAACCTCCGCGCGCCCTTCCACCGACCACCTCCCTAACCGACCACTCCCCCTTCCCTCCCCTCGCGCGCCGCCCAGGTCGTCCTCGGGAACGATTTCGTGATGGAGGAGCTCACGGTCGCCGGCCGCGCGCTGTCGTACAAACAGCTCGAGGGGGGGTTCACGCAGCCCAACGCCGGCGTCGCGGCGAAGATGCTCGAGTGGGCGCGCGACGCCGCGACGCGCGACGCGGCTTCGGAAGAGTATTCGGACGGCCACGCCCCCGACGGAAGAGCGAAGTCCTCCTCCTCTCCGTCCCCCCGCGCGGACGATTTCCTCGAGCTCTACTGCGGCAACGGCAACTTCACGATCGCGTTGGCGCCGCTCTTCCGGCGGGTCCTGGCGACGGAGGTGAGTAAGGTGAGCGTTCGCGCCGCGCTGGAGAACCTCGCGGCGAACGACGTCCGCAACGTCTCCGTTGTTCGGCTCTCGTCCGAGGAACTCACCCAGGCGTTGGACGAGAAGCGGCGGTTCGAGCGGCTCGGCGACGTGGATCTGGACGCGTTACGTCTGAGGACCGTGCTCGTGGACCCGCCGCGCGCGGGGATGGGGCCGGAGGTGACGGAATTCGTGTCGCGGTTTCCGAGGATCATTTACGTCTCGTGCAATCCCGAGACGCTCGCGGAGGACGCGAGAGGGCTCGCGGAGACGCACGACGTCGCGAGGTTCGCGGCGTTCGATCAGTTCCCGTACACCCCGCACCTGGAGTGCGGCGCGCTGTTCATCAAGAGGGAGGAGGACGGGGCGAGCGCGTGATGTCATATAGCGTACCTCCGTCGAAGGAAGGTGAATTTTATACAGAGTACGATCGCGCTTCGCGTTCACTTCACCCGTTCCCCGTCAGTGGTGGTACGGCTCGCCCCTCAGGATCGTCCACGCCCTGTACATTTGCTCCAGCGCGACGATCCTCGCCACCTGATGGTTCATGACCATGGCGCCGAGCCTCAGCTGGACGTCCGCCCTTTGCCGCACGGCGTCGTCGTGGCCGAACGGGCCGCCTAACGCGAAGACTACGGATCGCTTTCCCGCGTCGCCGGCGTCCGCGAGCAGCGCCGCGAAGCCCTCCGATGTGAGATCCTTCCCGCGCTCGTCGAGGGCCACGACGAAGTCGTCGGGCTGAACGTGCTTCATCACGCGCTCGCCCTCCGCGCGCATCTGCGCGATCGGATCTTTCGCGTTTTTGGGATTGGGGCGGACCACCTTCTCGTCGAAGGCGACGTACCGCGCGATCTTCGCGCTCCACTCCTCGCACGCCCGGTCCATCGCCGGGCCGCCGCCTCGGCTCACGGTGATGAGCGTGATGGGGAGGGCGCGCGCCGCACGCGCGTGCGATCGGCGCCGGGCGTCGTCCACGTTGTTGCCGCCGGTGGCCATCGCGCGGACGTCGAGGGCGCGGCGGCGGCGGTGATGGGGATGAGGATGACGATGACGACAGGGGGCGGAGCGGGTCGCCGAGAGCGAGCGCGCCGGGGAGAGCGGCGCGAGCGCGAGGGCGAGCGAGAGCCGCGCCGCGCGCGAGACGACGCCGGACGACATCGAGAGCCGCGGGAGGGGGAGGCGCGCGCGCGAAGCGCCGAGACGACTGCGCGCGAGGCGGCGGTGCGCGACGACGCCGCTCGAAGGTCTTCGTGCTGTGCGGTTGAAGCCGCGACGACGTCTTGGCGCGTGTTTCGAAATCGCGTTCGGTCGGGCGCGCCTCTCGCGCGCCAGTCTCACGACGCGCGACCCACCGTCGTCGCCCGCCGCGCCCACGCGCGTCTCCCGGCGCGACCGGGCGTTCCGCGAATCCGCCTCTCCCCCGCCCGAAGGCGTCGAGCGACGATGCCCCCAAAGCGCGATCCCCCGCCCGCGGGATCGGGCGTCGCCGAAGACGGCACCCCGCCCCCCCCCCGGCGAAGAAGGCCAAGGCGAAGAAGGAGGAGCTCCCGGAGATCATCCCCCAGGACCCCGCGCCTCGCCGTCCCGCCCTCCCCGCCTCGGCGCGCGCGTTCACGTGCGTGAGCTGGAACGTCGCCGGCCTCCGCGCGCTCATGGACAAGCACCCCGAGACCCTCCGCGCGATCGCGGACGCGGAGTCCCCGGACGTGATCGTCCTCCAGGAGCACAAGCTCCAAGCCTCGCACGTCAACGACCTCACCGCGAAGCTCAGGGAGATCCTCCCCGAGTACCCCACCGCGCGGTTCGCGGTGAGCACGGCGAAGAAAGGGTACTCCGGCGTCGCCGTCCTCGCGCGCGCGCGGGTCGAGGAAGACGACACCGCGGCCGGCGGCGCGCGCGGCGGCGAGCGCGGCGGCGGCGGCGGCGTCTCGAAATTCTTCCAGAAGAAGACCGCGTCCATGTCCTCGCCGGCGCCGTCTCCCTCGACCTCGGTCACCCTCGGACCCACCGCGAACAGGCTCCTTCGCATCTCCGAGGGCCTCGGGCCTGACGACAAAAAAACGTTCGTCGACGAGGGTCGCGTCTTGACGATGGAGTTTGATCGTTTCTTCCTTGTCGTCGCGTACGTCCCCAACAGCGGCATGAAGCTCGACCGCCTCGACTACCGCGTAGACACCTGGGAACCCGCGTTCCGCGCGTACCTCGACTCGCTCGACGCTCTCAAACCGGTCGTCTTCGGCGGTGACCTGAACGTCGGCCGCCTCGACCGCGACATCTACAACGTCTCCGCGCCGCACGTCAAGAAATCCGCGGGGTTAACGCCGCGCGAACGCGACAGTTTCGAGTCTCTGCTTTCCTCCGGCGGCTTCGCGGCGGACGGGTACGCGGACACGTTTCGCGCGTTTCACCCGGAGGCCAACGGGTGGTTCACGTACTGGTCGGGGCGCGTCGGGAACCGACCGAAGAACCGAGGACTCAGGCTCGACTACTTCGTCGCGTCGGCGCGGATGTGCCCGGGTGGTTCGGGGACGAAGCGAGGCGAAGAAGAGAGCGAGGACACACAACCCGCGGAGGAAAAAGGAGGAGGGGCGGAGAAGGAAGGGTCCCGGGACGGCGCGAACGATGAGCCGAGGGCGCCCCGCGTGCGCGACGCGTTCATCCTCGATCGAATCACCGCCGCGAGCGCCTCCGACCACGCGCCGATCGGCGTGACGATATCGCTGTGATGAACGCGTAGGGTCATTCCTGTAGCTAGCGAGATGCGCGTGCGAGTATACCATCGCGGACCACGATCTCGAACGATGGGCTAAAACGCCTGGCTAAAACGCCTCGGAGGCGGACTGGACGCTCCGCGCGGCCTCTGCGTCGTCTTCGTCCTCCGCGTCGTCGACGAGCCCGAACCGTCTCAGGATCGCGTCGGCGACCTTTCGCTCCGCGCCGTTGCCCACGCTCCCCGCCCTTCGGAGCGTCGCCTCGACGTGCGCGTCCGGCGCGACGCGCGCGCGCTCCATCGCGTCCGCGACGGACCCCGCGACGCGCGCGAACGCCCCGCCCGCGTGCGCCGCCTTGAACAACCCGTCGAACGAATCCGCGCCGATCTCGTACCCCTTCTCCGCGTGCGCGTCGAACCGCGCCTTCGCGCGGCTGAAATCCCGCATCTTCGCGCACGCCAGCAAACAACACGCCAGCGTCACCCGCGTGGGCCGGATCCCGAGCGCGTGCTCCATCTCGTCGGCGAGCGCGAGCGCCGCCGCCGGCCCCGACGCGACGCGTTTCGCGCCACCTTCTCCTCCGCGCGCGGCGGGGTTTGTTTTCTTTCCGGCTCCGGCGTCGTCGTTCCCGGCGGCGGGCGGCCCCCCGAGCGCGAGGCTGTGCAGCGCCTGCGTGTACGCGTGCGCGTCGGCGCCCATCCCCCCCGGCGGGTTCCTCAGAGTTGCCATCATGTCGTCGAACTCGCCGAGCGCGCCGTACGCGCCGACGAGGCTCGTGACGACGCGCGGGTTCGAGAAGGGGTGGGTCCCCGTCGAAGAGCTTTTTTCGGCGCTTCGCTCCGCGTCGCGGCGAAACTCGGCGAGAGCTTTAATCGCTCGCGCCGTCTCCGCCGCCGGCCCGCCCCCGTAAACCGACCTCCCCCCTCCTCCCGCGGGATCCCAGAGGGAAGAAGATCGCAGCGCGCCCTCCTCGCCGCTCGCCAACCCGGTGGACGCGCCGCCTTCCATCAGCGCCGACGCGGAAGACAAACCCTCCCGCGCCGCCTTCGCCGCCGCCTTCGCCGCCTCCCCGAACGCCGACACCGGGCCGCCGAGGGATGGCACCATCCGCGAGGAGGAGGAGGAGGAGGAGGAGCCGGAGCCGGAGGAGGAGGAGGACGCGTCGGAGGCCTCGCCCTTTTCGCGGTTGTCCTTTTCGGACTCGGCGAGCGCCCCCGCGAGCGCCGCGCGCGACGACGAGACGGAGGTCGCTGCCGGGGACCCCCAGTCGTCCCAGTCGTCCCAGGAGGCGTCGTCGAACGCCTCGACTTCATCCTCGGGGACGCGCTGTATTCCGCGGAGCCTCTTCCCCGCCCCCGCGCACGCGTCGAAGAGCGCCGCGAACGTGACGTCGTCCGCGGGCACGCCGGCGCGCCGCATCTCCTCGCGCGTCCGCGTCGCGGCGTCGACGTCCCCCGCCGCGGCGCACGCGCCCAGGAGCGCGTTGAACGCCCACTGGTCCAGCGGGATGTTCCGCGCGCGCATGCCCACGAGCGCGTCGGAACACGCGCGAACGTCCCCCGTCTTGGCGTACGCGGAGAGCAGCGCCATGAACGAGTGCAAATCCGGCTCCGCGCCGGACTCCACCATGTCGCGCATGAGCGCCTCGACGCGAAGCACCGCGCGGCGGCGCCGCGAGCGCTCGATCGCGTGCGCGTTCGTCATCGAAGGCAAAGCGTCGACGCCGTGATGACTTAACGATGAGCCCCCAAAACCGTCCGAGGCGGACGAGGCGGGCGACCCCGACGCCCCCGACGAACCCTCTTCCTCGGACGCCGCCGCGTCTTCGTCTTCGTCTTCGTCTTCGTCTTCGCGCCGCGCGCACGCCTCCGAGCGGAGTAACGCGTTGAACACGTGCTGATCCGGCGCCACCCCGACCGCGGCCGCGCGCTCCATGAGCGCTCTGATCGCGTCCGAGTCCCCGACGACGGCGTACGCCCCCGCGAGCGCCGTCGTCGCGTCGCGGACGTCGCGCGGGTGCGACACCTTGGTCGCGAACGCCGTCGCCTCGGACGTCGCCGCGTAGAGCTCGTCGAGCGCCTCGGACGCGGCGACGCGACTCCGCCGCGCCTCCGCGCGAACCATCGCGTCGTCCCCCTCGACGCCCCCCGCGTCCTCGCGCCCTCCGCGCGTGCGCCCCCCCTTCGCGACGTCGCGCCTTCGAATCAGGTACGTCGCGCACCGCGCGTGCGCCTCGACGCGGCGGCACAGGAGCCTGGGCGAGCGGGGTTGCGGCGCCGACGCGGCGAACCGCGGCGCGGCCCACGCGGCTTCGAGGGACCCGGCGTCGCCGATTTTGCTCTCCATCAGGAGCGTCGCCTCCAAGGCGCCTTCCCCGAACGCGGCGCCGAGATGGTGCATCTTAGCCAACGTCTCCTTGAACACCTCCGCGTCGGCGCGCATGGCGGCGCCCATCAACACCTTTTCGAACAGGTGCTTCGCCGCGGCGGGGGTTTTCGCGAAGTCGGCGGGCTCGGACGCCAAGACGCCGTCGAGCCACTCGACGCCGCGCACGAGGTCGCCCGCGCGATTGCACGCGAGGATGATCTTCCCGTGCGTGGACGCGCGCGGCGCGTAGCCGACGGTCAGCATCGCCTCGAGGGCGTCCAGCGCCGCGTCGGGGTCGCCCGCGTTCGCCGCGAGGCGGATGAGGAGCTCGTACGCGAGGACGCCCTGGTTGTCGGGGTACGCGCGGCACATCTCGTCGAACGCCGCGAGCGCCGATCGATGGTCCTTCCCCTCGATCGCGCGCTTCATGCGATCCGTGAACGCCGACCGGGGCGTCTTGCCGTGCTCGTCGTCGTGCGCGCCGGGCGGGGGGGCGCCCGTGTCCAGGGGGGCGGGGGAGGAGGAGGAGTCATCGAGGGACGCGGGCGAGGCGCGATACCCGCGCGACGACGACCAACACGACGACGACGACCAACACGACGACGACGACGAAGACGACGCGAAGGAGGGAGGGGCGCGGAAGGAGCGCCCGAACGAGGTGACGAGGGAGCGCCGCGGGAGGGCGCGCGCGCCGGGCGCGGACGTGGACGCCGAGCGCGACGCGCGGAGGCGCGCGTGCGCGTCGGAGTCGACGAAATCATCCGACGAAGCGTCCCGGGCGCGGGGCGAGAGCGAAGGCGCCGCGCGCGAACCGGTCGCGAATACGATCGTCGGCTCGGTCGAGGCCGAGGCGAACGCCGTACGCGCCCCGTCGCGGGCGAGGCGGCGCCAGGGCGTCATGACCGCGCGGCGCCTCCGAGTGCGCGCGCGCGCCGATCGGCCTCGCGCGCGCGACCGGCGACGCGGATCGAGCGAAGCCGGCGCGCCGCGGGACGGGTATGGGCGCGGGGAGGTTGAGGGGAGGGAGCGTGACGACGATCGAGCACCGGTGACCTCGTGCTCGTCGTCTGGCGCAACTTCAGCAGAAAGAAAGAATACCCTCGTCATCACCGCCGCCGCTTCTCGCAGTCCGCCCCTCGCGGCGACCCCCGGGGTGCCGCCATGGAGGCCTCGGCTTTCGCGCGGCTGTACCCCGAGCAGTACTACGACAAGTTCCTCGCCGAGGGCGCGCGTCCCGACGGGCGCCCCCTCGGCCGCGCGCGCCCCGTGAGCGTGGCGCGCGGCGTCGTCACCACCGCCGACGGATCGGCGCTCGCGAAGGTGGGGCGCACGACGTGCCTCGCCGCGGTGAAGCTCGAGCCCTCCCCCCCCGCGCTCGACGCCCCCGCGCTGGGCATCCTCGACGTCTCCGTCGAGATGCCCCCCATGTGCTCCGCCGCGACCCGGCCCGGCCGCCCGTCCGAGGAGGCCGCGCACTGCACCCGCCGCGTCGCCGAAGCGCTCGCGGACGCGCGCGTCGTAGCGCTCGACGACCTGTGCATCGCCGAGGCGACGTGGGTGTGGCGCGCGAGCCTCGACGTCTACGTCCTCGACCACGACGGCGCGATCGTGGACGCCGCGCTCATCGCCGCCGTCGCCGCGCTGAGAGACTGCGTCGTCCCGCACGTCGCCGTGGACGAGCGAGGCAAGCTCGTCTACTCCGGCGAAGGCGCGACGACGCGAGGAGGCTCTCGAATCGGGGGGGTCGAGGAGGGGGGCGAAGACGCGACCGCCTCGCGCTCCTCCGCGCGCGCGTTGAAACTCGGCGCGGTGACGCCGCTCGCCCTCACGATCGGGCAGTACCGCGACGCGCTAGTGGTCGACCCGACGGCGAGCGAGGAGGCGCTGATGGAATCCGTCGCGTGCGTGATCGTGGGCGAGGACGGCGGCGTCGTCGGGGTGGGCAAGCCGGGCGGCGTCGTCGAGGCCACGGAGTCGACGCTCATGAAGTGCGTCGCGGCGGCGAAGCTGAGGTACCCGAAGGCGAAGGCGGCGATGGACGAGGCGTTCGGGGGGTGAGTGTCCGAGTGATGCGCGCGAGCGGACGGGGAGGTGAAGGGAGCGATCGAGACGCGCCGTCTCGTCGTGTTATCGGTCATCTACTTGTACTTTTTCAGCGACACAGCTGTATTTTTTTTGTCCGCCTTCGCGGTCGCTCGTCTCGACTCCCCGTCGTCGGACGCGTCACCGCTCGCCTCGCCACACCCGCCGTCACCGCGCCCGCTCCTCCCCCTCCTCCCTCGGCCGTTTTCGCGGCTCGTTCGGGTCCCCCTCTCCCTCCGCCACCGCCTTGGCGACCCGCCGCGCCGCCTCCGCGGCGCGCATCGCCTCCTCCGCCTCTCCGAGCGCCGCGACGGCGTCGCCTCCCCCCTCGCCCGCCGCCGCCTTCGCCGCCGCCTCCGCCTTCGCCGTCGCCACCTCCATCGCCTCCCGCGCCGCGAGCTCCGCGCGGCGCGCGGTGTCGTTCTTCTTCGCGACGACGGCGGCGGGAGGGGGTTTAGGGTCATCATCGTTCGTCTCGAGGGCGGCGAGGGCCTTCGCCGGCGCGACGCGCGCCTCCGGAGAAGGGGGCTCCGGGGATTCTTCTCTCTGCCGCGCCTCGCGCCATCGCGCGGCTCGTTCGTTCGGCGTCGCGCTCGCGTCCGTGGCGTCGAAGAAGCGCTTCATTCGGAGCGCGGCGCGCGCGATGCGGTTGTGGTGGAGGCGCCGTTCGTACTCGGTGACGCCCCTGTCCGCCGCGGCGACGGCGGCGCGAAGGCGCATCACGTCGGGGTGGCGCTCGCGATCGCGCATCTCGCGCCACGCCCGGCTCGCGGGGTTGCCGAAGTGGAAGTACCCCTCGTCCGCCTCGCCGGGGGCGAAGAGGCGGTCGAGTAACGCGCCGAGGGCCTCGTCCGAGGCGGCGACGTCGGGCGGGAGGAACGCGCGGAGCGCGTCGCGGTCCGCGTCGTCGAGATCTTCCGCCCACGCGCGCCGCGACAGCACGTCGCCGAGGGAGGCGCACTCGTCCAGCATGCGCGCGGGGACCGCGACGAGCGTGCCCCCGCCCGCGACCTCCTCCGTGGCCCCGGCGTGGGTCCCGCCGCTCATCGCGAGCGCGAGAGGAGCGACGCGCGTCAAGCGTCGCGCCGACCGCCGGCGCGTGCCTCCGAGAGAGTGGCGACCGGAGGCGCGAAAAGCGCGAGCGACTCGGACGTGACGACGGCGGCAGATCGTCGTCAGCTTCGACGTCTGAACTCGCTCGGAAACCCTGCTCGCGCCGCGCGCACTGTTCGCCGCCGCGTCTCTCGTCCGCCTCGCCTGTTCGCGATGACGGACGCGGACGCGCACGCGGAGGAGCAGGCGATGGAGGTGGAGGCCCTCGCGTCGATCCTGATGGACGACATGGCGGTCGTCACGGGCGCGGAGGCGATCGAGGGCGCGACGCACGCGCCGTGCTACCAGATCACAATATCCGCGCTCGGCGACGGCGAGGAGGAGGACCCGAACGACGAGTCGCAGACCGCGCGCCTCGGCCTCGTCTTCTCGCACACCCCGCGCTACCCCGACGAGCCCCCTCTCCTCAAGTGCCGCAGCGTCCGAGGGCTGTTCGACAGCGAGCTCGTCGCCGCGCACGCCCTCGCGACGACGCTCGCCCGCGAATCGCTCGGCGCGGCGTGCGTCTTCGACCTCGTCTCCGCGCTCAAGGAGTGGATGCGCGACAGGGCGGGCGTCGTCGACGTCGTCGAGGAAACCCCGGAGATGCTCGCGCGGAGGCTCGAGGAGGAGGCCGAGGCGCGGCTGAAGGCGATGCGCGCGGTGGGAACGCCGGTGACGCGGGAGACGTACGCCGCGTGGAGCGAGACGTTTCGCGCCGAGCGCGAGCTCGAGCGGCTCAGAGCAGCCGCCGAGCGGAGCGACCGCGACGCCGCCGCGAGCGCGAAGGGAGGGGACGAGAGGGAGAAGGGAAAGGAGAAGAAGATGACGGGTCGGAGGTACTTCGAGGAGAAGCTCGCGGCGCAGGTGGAGGGGGAGCTGGCGCGCGAGGGAAGGGGGCACGGGGACGAGAGCCTCGACGAGGACGACTTCGACTTCGCGAGCGACGACTTCGACGAGTCCGAGGAGGAGGACGACGAGATCCTCGCGTTCATGCGCGCGAAGCCTTCCGAAGCCGGGGGGGAGGAGGAGGGGGAGGAGGAAGAAGAAGAAGAAGAAGAAGAGGGGGGCGAATAGGAGATAGGGTCGGGGAGGGGGCTGGGGCGCGGAGACCTGAGAGGACGGAGGCGCCGCGGCGGGGGTGAAAGCTGATGATCAGCTCGCGATTAACGAGACGAGCTCACAGTTATTCCGCCTGACTCTCGCGCGACTTCGCTGATTCGCATCGGCAAACTCGTCCCGGCCCCCCTCCCGACGATCGGTCGGCGTGGCCGCCAAACCCCCTCTGCGCTCTCCGCGCTCCGCCTCGCGCGTCCGTCGCGTCGCGCCACGCGTCGCGTCGGCGCGGCGATGCTTTCTGCGCGGCGCTCGCGGTCTCGTCCGCCTCGTTCCGAACGCGGCGGGTTCGCGCGCGATCGTCCCTCGGGTTTCCCGTTCGCGTCGTTCCTCCTCGCGCTCGCGTGCCTCCGCGGTTCCTCGCTCGCGTCCGCGGACCCCCACCTCGACTCCCCCGGCGGTCACGGCGCGCGCGCCTCGCTCGATCGCGCGGCGGACGCCGACCCCCTCGCGACGCGGGACTCGTACGCGGACCTGAGCGCGTCCCACGAGGCGCACTTCCGCCGCGCCGGCCGCTCGAGCGGCGGGTCGTTGGACGCGAAGATCGAGCGCCTCGCGACCCCGCTCGAGCAGACGCTCACGGTCGAGGTGAAGCTCGTCGGGTTCGACGGAGACGGCGCGCGCGGCGCCAGGCTCACCGAACGCGACCTCGCGCCCTTCCTCGAGGCCCTGCGATCGGACGTGAGCGAGCACGCCCTCCCCACCGTCGACGGACCCGCGGCGGATCTCGGCGTCGCCACCCGGTTCCACTTCCACGTCGTGAGAGCCCCGGCCAAGCTCAACGCCGACGTCCAAACCGCCATCCACGAGAGCGTCGCGAGCGCCGAATCGAAGTTCGTCGAGCGCGTGTATGACGCGGACGACGAAGCCCCCTACGGCGACGACGCGTACGGCGGCGACGACGCGTACGACGACGAAGCGAACGACGCGAACGACGCGAACGACGACCCCCTCGCGAGCGGATCCTCCGACTCGCTCGCGCTCGTCCCGCACGAGCTCGTCGACTCCCTCGTCGCGCTCGACCACCGCCGGTCGTCCGCGCCGTTCACGATCTACCTCCTCAACCCGATCCCACCGCCGAACGGCGAGCGGTACGCGTACTCGTACGACGCCGCCGCGGAGGGAGGAGGTGCGGGCGGAGCGGGAGGAGGAGGAGGAGGCGGCGGGGTAGCGCGAGCGGGAAAATTTTTCCCGCGCGGGTCGCCGGGGTGCCCGGGTCAGGCGTGGTTCGGCGACGAACACCGCGCGTGGATCGACCTCACCGCGGACCCGCCGCGCGCGGACCTCGTCGACGACCCATCGGAAGACGGCGCCGTATACGGCGGCGGTTCCTCTTCCGACGACGACGACGCTCTTTTTTCGTCCGACGGTTCGGTTTTCTCCGGGGACGCGTTCGACGCGTTCGGGTCGCTCGCGGGGCCCCGCGCGTCGCTCGGGGCGCCTCCGACGCCGAGGATCACGCGCGCGAACTCGGCGCGGCGGCGCGGGGAGGCGACGCCGCCCGTCGCCCCCGCGCTCGCGAGCCTCATCCGCCGCGTCGCCGCCGGCGCGCTGGCGCCCCCCGCGGCGCACGCGGGCGCGGGCGACTGGGACGACACCGAGGTGGCGATCGTTCGCGTCGCGGACCTCCCCGACCGTTCTTCGAAGGCGGAGGAGGAGGAGGAGGGGGGGGAGGCGGGGGGAGTCGGAGGAGGCGGAGGAGGAGTCGGCGTCGGATCAGTCGGCGTCGGATCAGTCGGCGTCGGATCGCTCCGCGCCGTCGCTCGCGTCGTCGAATCGGCGCTTCGCGCGTCCGCGACGCTTCCCGGGCGCGCGCTGACCGTCACCGTCACCGAGGCGAGCGTCGGGGCGTGTCCGAGCTGCGTCGCCGCGCTGCACCGCGCGGCTCGCATCGCCCCCGCCTTCGGGACGGACGCGCGTATAGGCGGGCGCGAGTACGTCGACGCCGCCGAGCTGCGGTACTGGCTCGCGGCGTTCAGGAAAAGGCTCGGGGGCGAGATCGGGAAAGACCTCGGGGCGAAGGGGACGGGCGAGGTTCTGGAGAAAGCGGAGGGGGGGGGTCGCGAGGAGGGGTCCTCGGAGCGCACGCGCGGGTCAGACTCGCGAGGACTATTCGAAGGGTCGGACTCGTCTCTCTCCGGTGGTCCGACAGAGCGCCGTCGAACGCGCCGCGTGGTCCCCGTGTTCGTGTTCGACCTCGCGCGGTCGGACCCTCTGCTTCTGGACCGCCGCTTCATCTCGCGCGCGTTCCCGGACATGGCGCTCCTGGTTCGCACGCGCGCGGCGGAACTGGTGGACCCTCGCGCCGCGTGCGGCGGCTTTCCGCAGACGTTCGCGCAGGCGTCCCTCGCGCGGCCGCTCCTCGCGGCGGCGCTCGAGACGGCGTTCGCGGCGGCGCCGACGAGCCGCGTCTGGTCCGAGGCGAAGCGCGCGGCGGAGGTGGACCCGCTGTTCGCGGTCGGGAACGATCCGTGGGGGACGTTATCCGCGTCGTTTCCGGGTGGTGGGAACGACGTTTTCGGCGCGAAAAAAAAAAAATCGGCGCCGCTTCTTCTGCCGTTTGTCGCGTCGCACGCCGCGAAGCGGCACGCGACGCACGCGGCGCTCGCGGCGCAGACGAAGTCCGCGCTTCGATTCCTCCGCGCGATGCGCGGCGTGGACGGCGGCGCGAAGGCGCTCGGCGCGGAGGCTCGCGACGCGTTCGAGGGGCGGTGGGCGAGTTTCGAGTATAAGCGCCTTCGCGCGACGCGCGCGGCGGCGATGCGCGACTTCGAGCGCGCGGCGGCCTTCGTTCGATCGGCGACGATCGATCTCGTCGCCGCGGGGGATCTCGTCGCCGACGCGTTCGAGGTTCGCGCGAGGAATTCTGCGGAGGGTTCCGACGGGTGGGCGGGGGCGCGGGGCGGGACGCGCGAAGGCGGCTCGGGGTCCGACCCCGAGCCCGCGGGGTTGGCGCCGTCGCTCGAGTGTTTCGAGGAGGCGCCGTTTGATTGGGGCGCCGCGTCCGTCGCCGGTTTGGGCGGCGTCGGGCTCGTCTGTGCGGCGAGGCGGTTCGCGTCGCGGTGGGACGGAGGGGCCTCCGCGGCGGGGCGATTCTGATTCTGTGATTCTGGTTCTGATTCTGACGAGGAGGCGCCGTTTGTTTCCGCACATCGCCTCGAAGGCTCGCCGGGACGTTTTCTGATTCTGACGAGGAGGAGGCGCCTCTCGTGCGTCGCCTCGGAGGCGGCGCCTCTCGCGCATCATCACCTCGCGCTCGCTAGGACGTCTTCGATTCCGACTCGGCTTTTCCTTTTCCCTTCCCCCCGCTCGGCTTGGGTTTGGCGCTCTGCTGCTTCCGGTCGTCCTTTTCGTCCTTCTCCTCGAGGTCGTCCGAGGAGAAGAATGTGGCGTTGAACGTCACCTTCGGCACCTTCGCGAGTTCCTTCCTGAGCGCGAACGCGTCCACGGGCCTGAACCTCTGCCCCCTGTAGTACTCGTGCGTCTTGAGTATCGTCGCCCGGGTCACGAGCCCCGCCATGCGCCACCGCTTCTTCGGCTCGTCGAAGTTCTCCACCACCGGGATGCACCCCTCCCCGTTTTCGACGAGTATGCGCTCGCACTCGCTCACGGGCGCGTCCGCGCGCACCGCCGACCGGAGCTTCATGTACCCGCTGACGGGCCGGTCGAGCTGCCCCTTGATCGCGGCGACGTCCACCTCCGTGATGCTCACCACCCCCATCAGCCGCCCGTCCTCGGAGATCACGGGGCAGCTCCGGTGGTCGTGCTTTTCCAAGATGTCCCCCAGCGCCGCCATCGTCACGTCGGGCGTCACCGACACCACCCGATCCGCGCGGCGCATCACCTCCCCCGCTGTCTTCTGCGGCGGAATCTGATTCGCGATCAGATCCGCGACGAGGACGTCCAAAATCCCGTCCACGTCCCCCTTCCGTTGCAACGCCGCCACCTCCTCGCCGTGCCGCCGCCCCGCCATCGCCTCGGGCTGGTCCATGCGGAAACTCGCGCTCGCGGCTTTCGGGTGCCCCCCCCCGCCGAGCGCGTCTCTCAGTAGCGCCGCGAGGTCCACCCCCTCGACGGGCTTGGCGCGCCCGATGACCGAGACGTGCCTGTACGGATTCTTCTTCCCGTGCACGTACGACACCGCGAGGAGCATGACGTCGGAATCCGTCAAATCCAAAACGTCCTTCGCGCACTGCGCCATCCCCGGGGAGTACTCCGCGCACTCCACGTGCACCCTCGAGATGGTCAGCCCCTCCGCGCCGTCGCTTCGGACGTTTTGCATCCCCTTGGCGATCACCTCGCGCTGGTCCGCCGTCAGGTTGGGGTTGACGTACTCCGCGAGGACCTTCTGGCTCGCGCCCTGGCCCAGGCAGTACGCCAGCGCTTTCGCGTCCCTGGGCGTCGTCGCCTCGAAGGTGAGGGATCCCGTGTCCGTGTGCACGCCGAGGGCGAGCAGCGTCGCGTCCTCCTCGGTGATTCGGACCTTCTCCGCCTCGAGCATCTCCGCCACCACCGTCGCCGTCGCGCCGACGTCCTCGACGATGAGCTCCGTCGAGGCGATGTCGGAGGTGGCGAGGACGTGGTGGTCGAGGACGACCACCTCGTTCGCGCGATCGAGCCAGTTGGCGCAATCGGCGAGGCGGTCGCGGCGCTGCGCGTCGACCACGCCGACCCATCGAATCTCCTCGGGGCGAACCGCGCGCTTCTCCTTGATCGGGAACTTGTTCTTGTGCAGGGCGAGGTAGTGCGAGACCCCCGGGGAGGCGCCGCGCGGGAGGACGACGAACGTGCAGTTCGCGCCGAGGCGCGCGTCGCGGAGCTTCGCGAGCCCGACCGCGCTGGAGAGCGTGTCGAAGTCCGCGGAGACGTGCGTGAGGACGACGCCAAGGGGCATGCCGCCGTGAGGCTCCGCGCCCTCCTTCCCGGGCGTGCTCCACGCGTTCGGCGTCGGGGGGTCGTGGATGTCGTCGTCGAGGTCGTCGTCGTCGGCGCCCCAAGGGACGTCGTCGGCGTGCGCGCCGGAGCTTCCCAGCGTGCCCTGCGCCGAGCGCGCCGAGACGACGCGGAGGAGGCCCCGGGCGTGGTGGGGGCGCGGCGGCGCGCCGCGGCGAGGACGACACCGCCGGGCGACGACGGCGGGCGCCGCTGGTGGTCCCGCCAACGCGCCCGTCATCGTCG
>MDSW01146910.1_pt1 | contig 17262 bp, 14 predicted proteins | sample 811171 | NCBI WGS metagenome assembly MDSW01 (sample SAMN05326641, study PRJNA326480) | marine metagenome | isolation source: seawater | place: Atlantic Ocean: North West | collected 2012
CGCTCTTCGTAAAAGGGAAACCCGCGAAGGGAGGAAAGTCCGGGCTCCACGGAAACACGGTGCCGGGTAACACCCGGCGGGGGTAACCCCAGGGAAAGTGCCACAGAAAGAAAACCGCCTGCGTGCTTTCGGGTATAGCAGGTAAGGGTGAAAGGGTGCGGTAAAAGCGCACCGCGCCGCCGGTAACGGCGATGGCAGGGCAAACCACACCGGGAGCAAGACCGAATAGGGGCGACACTTGGACTATGGTTCATAGGCATGTTTCCGTGCCGTTGCCCGGGTGGGTCGCGCGAGGCATCCGGCAACGGGTGCCCCAGATGAATGGCCATCTCCCACGAGAGTGGGAACAGAACCCGGCTTACAGGCCGTCTGGCTCTAATTTTTAATCTTCCGGCAAATTACACATAATTGTGAGCCGATGATTAAGCGATGTCAGATTACATTTAAATTTTAATAAAGTACCCAAAAGGTAAGGCTGGCTCTATTTATTTAACCATAAAAATAGCAAAGATTTGCCGCATTTACGGTCTATTATTCTATAAATTCACCAAAGTTTCCGATTAAGGGTTTTTCTTCGAACTTATTTTAGCAAAAAGTCCCTTGGTGTATCAAATTCTAATGATAATAAACTACTTCCCGTTGACATACCATTAAATCCCATGATATCCCATTAAAACCCATAATTTGTATAATGGGAATTTTTGGATTCGAACGCTTCTTCAGGGGTAGTGGCGCTTTAAGTTTTTGAACGGGGGTTGAAGTGACGTCTTTCTTGTCCACATTCGTGAACAAGGTTGACCGCAAGGGCCGGGTATCGGTTCCGGCGCCGTTTCGCAATGCATTATCCGAAGCTCCTTTTCAAGGGGTAATTGTTTACCTTTCTCTTACCGATAACGCGATCGATGCCTTTGGACGCACTTTATTAGAAGACCTCAATCAGCGACGATTTAATAAGACTATGGCCGACGGTGATTTCGAGCAGGCCTTACTCAGCACAGACAACATGATCGATACCATTATGGCTATGGCGCATGAGCTGCCCTTTGATGGAGAGGGACGCATTCTTTTGCCACCAACTCTAGCTAAAACTGCCGGAATTATGGATCGAGCAGCCTTCGTTGGGCGCGGAACACGTTTTCAGATTTGGGCCCCGGATATTTTCGAAGAGCATCAGCGAAATTCAATCGCAGTCCTCCGTGCGCGCTTGCGTGAAAACGGAAACCAAACATGAAGGGCGGGACACATCGCCCCGTCCTCTTAAAAGCGGTAATCGCCGCAATAAACCCACACGCACATGCAATTTATGTCGATGGAACTTTTGGGGGTGGCGGCTACACACGAGGGCTTCTTGAAACTGTCGATTGCAGTGTTTGGGGTATAGACCGTGATCCGGAGGCTTACATCCGTAGCGCAGCGCTCTCTGCAAAATTTAGCGGTCGACTAACCATGATTCATGGCAATTTTGGTAGCATGGCGCAACTGCTTGCTGCCCGATCCATAGAGAACGTTGATGGGATCATGCTCGACCTCGGTGTTTCATCATTTCAAATTGACGACCCCGATCGAGGTTTTTCCTTCCGGCATGATGGTCCCCTCGACATGCGAATGTCATTTAACGGACCGACAGTGGCCGATGTTGTAAATGAAACGGAGCAAAGCACACTAGCCAACATCATATATAAATATGGCGAAGAGCGCCGATCCAGACGTATCGCTAGCGCGATTGTAACAGCTCGTTCAAAAGCCCCAATAACGCGCACAGTGGAACTCGCTAATATTATTCGTAGCTGCCACCACTCCGCCCAAAAATATTCTAAAGCAATTGACCCCGCCACCCGAACGTTTCAAGCCCTCCGTATATTTGTCAATGATGAACTTAATGAACTTCAGCGAGGTTTAAACGCAGCAGAATCTTTATTAACGGTCGGCGGCCGTTTAGCTGTGGTGAGTTTCCATTCCCTTGAAGATCGTATTGTTAAAGCATTTCTCCGTGACCGCTCAGGCGTTGGTTCCCGAGGGTCACGCCACACACCAAACGCCAATTCTGCTCAAAAGCCAGCAACGTTCAAAGAGCTTAACCGCCGAGCTATCCGGCCTGACGAATTCGAAATTAGAACTAATCCTCGTTCCCGTTCCGCACGGCTTCGAACCGCAGAGCGCACAGATGCACCACCCTGGGGGCTAAGGCAGAAAAACCAGAAAGGCGCATTATGATAAAACGCGCCACACTAATTTGGATGTTTCTAGCAACTGCTGCCGGAATAGGACTCTTTGTCCTGAAATATGAAGTTAAATCAATGGAAGGGCAACTAGCCACCATTCACGAAAATTCGATTAAAAACCTCGAAGCAGCGCATGTCCTAAAAGCAGAGTGGAGTTATCTCAATCAACCCGCTCACCTCGAAGATATAGGCAGACGTTTACTTGCGTTAAAACCCATCAAAGCTACTCAAACTATTGAAATTCACAGAATCCCATTCCGCCCTACTCGTGAGAGTAGAAACGGGACTAGTCCCCCGGCGGCCGATCAGGTCCCCCCACCGTTCGCCAAAGTAAGGCGTAAATAATGATCGGCCGCCAACCCCTGTTTCCAAAAAGAAGGCGGCGAGAGCCACCTGTAACGCCAAATGTTGAGATCGGACGGAGTAGACTCTTGGTCACCGGCGCATTATTTTCCGTCGCCTTTCTTATAGTGACTGGGCGCTTAATTGGCGTCACGATATTTGTAGAAAAAAGTGAGCCACAATATGCTCAATCCGCCAATAAGGCGGTTCTGAAGACAGTTCGAGGTAATATCGTCGATCGTAATGGGATTTTATTAGCGACGACTTTGAAAACCTATTCACTGTATGCGAATCCAAGAATCATATTAGATGCGCACGATGCTGTTAATAAGCTCGCCGGGGTTCTGCCGGAGCTAGACCGACGGCTAACGTATTCGAAGCTAACGCAAGATCGCAATTTTATTTGGCTGAGACGCCATCTAACACCACGTCAGAAATACGAGGTTAATAAGCTCGGTATTCCAGGCCTCGATTTCCGTAACGAAGAACGCCGGGTATACCCATCGGCTGCACTCGCGTCCCATGTTCTAGGCCACACGGACGTAGATAACAGAGGATTAGCGGGGATCGAAAGGCACTTGAATCAACAACTCAGAAAAAACCACACTCCACTGAAACTTTCGATTGATCTTAGAGTTCAACATGCGATCCGAAAAGAGCTTGCTACCGCGGTACGGGAATTTCGAGGTATTGGCGCCGCCGGCATAGTGATAGATGCCCGAAACGGCGAGGTTTTAGGCGCCGTCTCACTACCAGATTTTGACCCAAATCTTCCTAATAAAATTGAGCCGGATAGAAGATTTAATCGTGCGACACTTGGGGTCTACGAGATGGGTTCTACTCTTAAAATTTTTACGACGGCAATGGCCTTAGACTCAGGAAAAGTAACAATGCGGGATGGTTATGACGCAACACACCCAATCCGTGTTTCACGCTTTGTTATCCGTGACTATCATGCAAAAAGGCGATGGCTCTCAGTTCCTGAGATTTTTATGTATTCCTCAAATATCGGCTCTGTAAAAATGCTTTTAGATGTCGGCATTACCGAACAACGCGCCTTCCTTCAAAAATTAGGTCTTTTGCATCCGTCACCAGTCGAAATTTCTGAAATTGGGGCTCCGCTCGTTCCCAGCCCGTGGCGCGCAATAAATGCGATGACGATTGCATTTGGGCACGGTCTTTCCATTAGTCCAATGCAATTAGTCGCCGGCGTTGCCGCAATGGTAAATGGAGGCTTATACCATGCCCCTACGTTTTTAAAGAAAGGACCAGATCTAAAGACAAAAGGTCGGCGCGTAATTTCAGCAGGAACGTCAGACCAAATTCGCCGCTTACTGCGCCTAGCGGTAAAGAATGGAACCGGCCAAAACGCTGCGGCCAAAGGCTATTTAGTGGGTGGCAAAACCGGCACCGCCGAAAAGGTCGTGGGAAGTCGATATAAGAAAAAAGCGGTTATTTCTTCCTTTATTGGCGCTTTTCCAATGAATGCACCGCGTTATGTTATATTCGCGATGATCGATGAGCCCAGTGTCACGAAAGATACGCATAGACGTCCCACAGGTGGCAGAGTAGCAGCTCCGGTAGTTGGAAAAGTGATCGCCCGCATCGGCCCGCTTCTTGGCGTTCCACCAGTCGATGAACTCGCACCCGAAACTGTGAATCAATTAGCTATTGATGTTGTAACAAAAAGGAAAGGAAAGCGTCGTCTTGCTTCTTTCTGAACTCGCAAGAGCAGATACAGAGGCTCACCACATTACCGAAGACCCCAAAATCGAGGGCCTCACCGCGGATTCGCGTGCCGTCAAGCCGGGCTATCTTTTTGCCGCACTTCAAGGCACCCAATCCGACGGACGTGATTTCATAAAAGACGCATTATCCCGCGGAGCGGCCGCAATACTCGCACCGGGCGGCACTAGTTTGCCGGCCTCGGCAAAAGAAACTCCGGTGATCAATGTTGATAATCCACGGCGAAGCCTTGCACTTTTTGCCAGCCATTATTTCGGCCGGCAGCCTCGTACTGCTGCCGCCATTACCGGTACGAATGGCAAATCCTCTGTGGCCTGGTTCACACATCATATATGGAAACGCCTTAATCACCGCTCAGCAGCCATAGGAACTTTGGGGATCACAACGGAGACGGCAGGTATTCCTTACGGTGAGGGTCTAACAACCGCAGATCCTATAACATTGCACCAGCAGCTCCGATCACTAGCGGATGATCGGATTAACCACGTGGTACTAGAAGCCTCCAGTCATGGTCTCGAGCAATCACGACTGGATGGCGTAAATCTAAGTGCCGGTGCGTTCACCAATCTTTCCTGTGACCATCTAGACTATCACGGCACTATGGATAAATATCGCTCAGCTAAATTAAATCTTTTTAAACATCTGTTACCTAAAAACTCTACCGCCGTTCTTAACTCAGACTCCAGTGATTATCCTATTTTCGCGTCAGTTAGTAAGGCCCGTGGCCTCAAAGTTCTTTGCTATGGGAGAAATGCTAATGAAATCCGCATAGAAAAAGTTAAAGCAACGCCAAGTAGCCAACAATTATCGATAACCCTATTGGGAAGACAGCACGACTTCGAGCTAAACATGACCGGATTTTTCCAAGCTCAGAACGTATTATGCGCTCTCGGCCTGACGATTGCATGCGGCGACGACCCAGAAAAAATCATTGACCTTTTGCCTGAGCTCCGCAGCCCGCCTGGACGTTTAGAGCTTGCAGGAATCACTCCAAAAGGTGCAGCGGTCTATATTGATTACGCCCATACGCCCGATGCATTGATGTCCTTATTAACCGCGCTGCGCTCGCATACCCCGGGAAAACTTTCGGTTGTATTCGGTTGCGGCGGTGATCGCGATAAAAGCAAACGGCCGCAAATGGGTTCTATTGCCAATAAGCTAGCGGATCGGATCTATGTTACAGATGATAACCCACGAAGCGAATTACCGGGTGCGATCCGTGACGACATTTTAGCAACATGTCCCAATGCGAGAGAAATTGGTGATCGGGCGGAAGCAATCCAATGCGCAATTGCGGATCTTTTACCCGACGATGTACTCGTTATCGCCGGGAAAGGACATGAAACTAGCCAGATTTTCAATAATCAAGCTTTTCCCTTTAAAGATACTGCTATCGCTCGCGCAACTATCGAAGCGATAAAGGGGCTAAATCGATGAAGGCAACTTTATGGACCAAGAAATCTGTTTGCGCGGCCACAGGTGGCACAGGTAGCGGCGACTGGTCTGCTACTGGTGTATCGATAGACAGCCGAACGATTAAACCTGGCGACCTATTTATTGCACTCAAGGGCCCTCATACAGATGGTCATGAACATGTTAGTCAGGCTCTTACTAAAGGTGCGGCGGCGGTATTAATTGATCACCGTCCGGACGACCTGGCAGAAAACGGTCAAGTTGTCATAGTTAAAGATACAATGGCGGCTCTAAACGACATAGGCGAAGCAGCACGAAACCGAAGTTCAGCAAAGATCATCGCCGTTACTGGTAGCGTTGGCAAAACAGGTACCAAGGATGCGCTCTTAAATGCACTGAATTTACAGGGAAAAACTAGTGCTAGCGCCCATAGCTATAACAATCAATGGGGGGTGCCCTTATCCTTAGCGCGCATGCCCGCTGAGGCTGAATATGGGGTCTTTGAGATTGGAATGAACCATAGCGGTGAAATTAAATTATTATCCCAAATGGTTCGACCTCATGTATCGATCATTACCACTATTGAACCCGCCCACATCGAATTTTTTCACTCGATTGAAGATATCGCAGATGCAAAGTCTGAAATATTTCTGGGCATGATGGGGGGTACGGCAATCCTAAACCGCGACAACCCTCATTATATAAGGATTGCTAAAGAAGCAAAGGCTCCTAATATCAAACGCGTTTTCTCCTTTGGAAAGCACCCAGAGGCTGATGCACGATTAATCAACCGCGTGGCGGACTGTTCAGGCAGCAATGTTGAAGCTGTAATTTGTGGCCGCCGGATTGGATACCGGCTCGGCCTCCCTGGGCAACATTTAGTCCAAAACAGCCTTGCGGTATTGGCAGCAATCTATGCTGTTGGAGCTGATATCGCCGCTGCTGCGCAAACATTGAGCGACCTAGTACCAATACCTGGTCGCGGCGCACGTCTTAAAATAAAAATTGATGATGGTGTTTTTACCATTATAGACGAAAGCTACAATGCCAACCCCGCCTCAATGCGCGCCGCTATCGAAACTCTAGCGGTAATGCAGCCCGGGCCTTGCGCCAAACGAATTGCGGTCCTGAGTGACATGTGCGAGCTGGGGGAAAGATCCAGGGACTATCACGTTGAACTAGCAGAGACTCTTTCCACGCACGGTATCGACAAGGTTTATGCTTGTGGCAAACATATGGCCACTATGTTTGATGCCCTCCCAGCGAGTTTAAAAGGTGGGTTTAGTAACTCCACAGCGGAGTTGGGACAAACTATTTCGAGAAATATTCGTGCAGGGGACGTTGTCACCGTGAAAGGCTCTCTCGCAGGTGGAATGAAGACGGTAGTCGATCAACTAATTGAGTTGCAAATCGAAGAAGGCACCAAATCCCAACCAGTATCAGATGGGAATAGGTAACCATGCTATATTATTTTCTTTTTCCCCTCGCAGACGATTTTAGCCTTTTAAATCTATTTCGGTACCTCTCCTTCAGGACGGGGGCGGCAATAATCACCGCATTGATTATTAGCTTTATACTTGGAGGTCCTCTGATCAAATGGCTGAAGAGCCAGCAGGGCGAAGGCCAGCCCATTCGAGAGGATGGACCTGAAGGTCATCCACTGACTAAAAAAGGCACGCCGACAATGGGAGGGCTTTTAATTTTGATTGCCGTGAGTGCGGCAACAATTCTTTGGGCTGACATCAGCAATCGTTATGTTTGGGCTGTTCTCATAGTCACCCTGGGCTTTGGGAGCATCGGTTTCTTTGACGACTATCTCAAGCTTACTAAGAGGTCTTCGAATGGTATGTCAGGAAAAATAAAAATAATCGCTGAGATTGCCATTGCGGGGGCTGCAGCGTGGTGGATTTCTGATATTTTACCCGACCCACTTGCTACCGGCCTCACTATTCCTTTTTTCAAAAGTTTAATAATCGACCTTGGCTGGTTCTTCATTCCCTTCGCTACTTTCGTCATTGTGGGGGCATCTAATGCCGTTAACCTAACTGATGGATTAGACGGCCTAGCGATTGTCCCAGCTATGATTGTTGCGGGCTGCCTCGCGCTAATTACATATATTGTTGGAAATCAAATATTTTCCTTATACCTGCAGGTTGAAAATGTTCCGGGTGCGGGCGAGCTAACAGTTTTCTGTGGCGCCCTCGTGGGGGCCAGCCTCGGTTTCCTCTGGTTTAACGCTCCGCCCGCTATGATTTTCATGGGCGACACCGGTTCACTTTCAGTCGGAGGGGCTATCGGTGCAGTTAGTGTAGTTAGCAAACATGAATTAGTTCTCGGCATAATCGGGGGATTATTTGTACTGGAGACCGTTTCGGTAATAGTTCAGGTAATCTCCTTTAAATTAACTGGCCGCCGGGTATTCCGTATGGCTCCGCTCCATCACCATTTCGAGAAAAAGGGCTGGAAAGAGCCAACAATTGTTATCAGATTTTGGATTATTGCGATGATTCTTGCACTAATCGGTCTTTCTACGTTGAAATTACGATGAGGGGCACGTGATTAGGTTACAAAACCGTCGCGATCAGACAATCGCTGTCTTCGGTCTTGGTTCATCCGGCATTATAACCGCGCGCGCATTAGCTGCTGCTGGCGTTGACGTCCTCGCCTGGGATGACAGTGCATCGCAGCGTAAAAAGGCGAAGAAGGAACCATTTTCGATCCAAAATCTGTACTCATATGATTTTAGAAAAATAGACACCCTCGTTCTTGCCCCCGGGGTTCCCTACAAACATATATCGCATCCCATTGCTCAAAAAGCACAGGCGGCGTGTCGTCCAATCCTAGGTGATATAGAACTTTTAATTGAGGCCTGTCCTACTACAAAATTTATCGGTGTCACAGGCACAAATGGCAAATCTACAACTACCGCCCTTATCGGCCAGATGTTGCAAACGGCTGGAATAAAAAATCAAATCGGTGGCAATTTAGGCCCGCCAGCGCTTGGCCTCAATCAACCGAGTGCAGGGGAAATTATTGTTTTAGAACTATCTTCTTATCAGTTGGATCTGACACGTAATGCAACGTTAGATATCGCCGTCTTCCTAAACATGAGCCCTGATCACCTTGACCGGCATGGCGATATGGAAGAATACTTCTGCGCAAAGCGGCGTATTTTTCGCGATCGACAAAACATAACCGCACCACAATTCGCTGTTATCGGTACTGATGAAGTATATGGGAGCTATCTTTATAGCGAACTATCCGCTAAAGACGGGTGGACAGTCTACCCAATCTCCATATCTAAAACCCTCCCCAACGGGTTCTATGTCAAAGACGGGTCACTATACAACCAAAGTGGCACGTGTTTTTGCGATTTAAAAAAAGCCAATAATCTACCCGGCATACATAATTGGCAGAATGCTGCAGCTTCGGCTGCCGTTGGTTATGCGCTAGGCATAAAAAGTGATATTATTGCTGACGCTATCACAAATTATCATGGGTTGCCTCACCGTATGGAAAACCTTGGGGTAATAAATGGCGTCACTTTTATCAACGACAGCAAAGCAACCAACAGCGTCTCTGCCGCCCGCGCTTTAGCTTGTCACAAAAACATTTACTGGATCGCCGGCGGGCTTGCCAAAAACGAAAGTATGGAAGCTATAAAACCATACCTCACAAATATCCAACACGCGTTTCTAATTGGCGATGCCGCAGGGGCCTTTGAAGCGGAATTGGGCGACAAAATAGAAGTCACCCAGTGTGGAGATTTAGAAACCGCTACTCAAATGGCTTATTTTTATGCATCTAAAGAGTATTTTAACAAACCCACGGTCCTATTGTCACCTGCCTGCGCCTCATTTGACCAGTGGCAGAATTTTGAAGTCCGCGGTGAGGCCTTTAAAAATTTCGTGGCTTCAGTGAAATCGGACGCAAAATGACAGCGTTTACACGCACAGACACCTCCTTATTAGGACGCTGGTGGTGGACTATTGATCACTGGACGGTCGCTGCCGTCGCGTTGCTCATTGGATTTGGAATCATGATGACTATGGCTGCCAGCCCACCCGTTGCAGACAAGTTGAACTTAGACTCATTTCACTTTGTGAGACGACAACTTATTTACCTGCCAATTGCAATAATCATTCTAATTTCTATTTCTTTAATGGCACCGCGGGGCATTCTAAGATTTGCGATTGGGCTATTTTTGATAAGTCTTATTCTGCTGATCACAACCTTCTTTATCGGATTAGAAATTAAGGGCGCCAAGCGTTGGATAAGCGTCCTCGGGGTATCTTTCCAACCGTCTGAGTTCATAAAACCGACCTTTGCCGTGGTAACAGCATGGCTATTTGCAATGCGGGGTGATAATGGAGCCAACATTGGCCGACCAGCGGCTATCGTCCTCTATGGATTAGTTGTCAGCCTTCTGCTCCTCCAACCGGATTTTGGGATGACTGTCGTTGTCTCCGCTGTCTGGTTTACCCAATTCTTTTTAGCCGGTCTACCGCTAGTTTGGGTCGCGGGATTTATCGCTCTAGGAATTACCGGCGCTGTAGGGGCATACTTCCTTTTACCTCACGTTGCCAGCAGAGTTGACCGTTTTATCGACCCATCCTCAGGAGACAGTTACCAGGTGATGCGTTCTCTAGAGGCCTTTATGAACGGTGGTGTCTTTGGTCGCGGTCCCGGGGAAGGTTCCGTCAAGACCGTACTACCAGATGCGCATACGGATTTTATATTTGCTGTAGCTGCAGAAGAATTCGGCATGATTATTTGTCTGATCGTTGTTGGGTTATTTGCTTTCATCGTGCTACGCGGCTTTTCGCGGGTAATCAAAGAAACTAATTTCTTTATCCTTCTCGCGGTCACAGGGTTGCTTGTTCAATTTGGACTGCAGTCGCTGGTCAACATGGCCTCAACGCTTCATTTAATGCCAACCAAAGGCATGACCCTGCCCTTTATAAGTTATGGCGGATCTTCGCTGGTTTCCATTGCGGTATGTATCGGTATGGCGCTATCTCTTACGCGGCGGCGTGTTGGTCAGGAGACAGGATTATGACAATGCGCACCCAAAATCGACCGATCATTCTTGCTGCTGGTGGCACAGGTGGCCACGTTTATCCTGCATTAGCCCTAGCAGAAACCCTTCGCAGACGCGGTTGGAAGATTGCTGTTGTTACTGACGACCGAGGTACTGCCTTTAACGATCAAAAAATCATTACTGAAATACACCATGTTAGGGCAGCGAGCCTCGCCGGTGGCACCTCCGCAAAGGTCAAGGGTCTTATGCAGCTGATCATTGGATTACTTCAAGCACGCGCTCTACTCAAAAAATTAAAACCCATCGCGGCTGTCGGCTTTGGCGGCTACCCATCGGTGCCCACCATGTGTGCGGCGACCCAAGTTGGGATACCTACCGTTATCCATGAACAAAATGCTATTTTGGGTCGTGCCAACCGACTTCTCGCATCGCGCGTGAGGACTATAGCTACGTCATTTGATAGGGTTTCCGGCATTGCGCCCAATTCTTCTCTTAAAGTGGTTCTTACGGGCAACCCCGTTCGGGAGTCCATCTCGGCTATTGGAGAGACTTCCTATCCAGAGTTGGGCCTCACCAGCAAGCTAAATGTTTTAATTTTTGGAGGCAGTCAAGGTGCCCGTGTTTTAAGCGAAATCGTACCCAAAGCACTTTTAGCATTGCCAGACGGCCAGAGATCTCGTTTAGCAGTGAGTCAACAATGTAGACCTGAAGACCTGGAAAGAGTTAGGGCTATCTATGAAGGGGGAGGCATCCAAACAACTCTCAAAACCTACTTTCCCAACATGGATGAGCAACTTTCGGCAGCACATCTTGTGATTTCGAGGGCCGGGGCTTCAACTATTTCAGAATTGATAGCTGCAAAACGGCCGGCAATGCTTGTACCCTACCCGAATGCAACAGATGACCATCAGACCGCAAATGCAAATGCTATCGCAGCGTGCGGTAGCAGTTGGTGCGTCCCGGAGCCATTATTCACAATTGAAAAAGTAAGTGAGCATATTAGTACCTTTATGAAAAACCCTGCTCTATTAGTTGATGCCGCAAATAGTGCGGGGTTTATGAGAAAGCCTGATGCTGCCAAACACCTCGCCGATGCTGTAGAAGCAAACGTTTTGGAACTCACTTCTCATGGTGCTGCAGCATGAGGACACTTCCCCTTTCTATTAACAAAATTCATTTTTGTGGCATCGGTGGCATTGGCATGAGTGGCATAGCTGAGGTCCTGCATAACCTTGGATATACCGTTCAGGGTAGTGATATTGCCCAAAATAATAACGTGAATCGCTTGGTCCAGATTGGAATTCCAGTCTCAATAGGCCAGAGTGAGGACAATCTCGCGGGAGCAACTGTGGTTGTGGTGTCATCTGCAATCAAGCCGGATAATCCAGAACTTATGGCTGCGCGCCAACGTCATATTCCGGTTGTTCGACGTTCAGAAATGTTAGCTGAGCTCATGCGACTTAAGTGGGCTATTGCGGTTGCCGGAACGCATGGGAAAACAACGACGACATCCTTAATCGCTGCCATGCTCGACACCATCGAAAAAGATCCAACTGTAATCAACGGTGGGATTATAAATGCTTACGGCACCAATGCTAGACTCGGCGAAGGAGAATGGGTCGTTGTAGAGGCCGACGAATCTGACGGGACATTTATTAAACTACCAGCCACGATTGCAGTTGTAACAAATATCGACCCTGAACATTTGGATTTTTACGGTTCTTTCGACGAAGTACGCAAAGCATATGTATCCTTTGTTGCAAATATCCCATTCTATGGGCTCGCAGTGCTATGTATCGATCATCCCGAAGTCCAGTCTCTAATACCAAAGATTTCAGATCGTAAGATTATTAAGTATGGTTTTAATGCCCAGGCTGATATTCGAGCGGAGAACCTCACCACAATCTCCGGACAGTCCGAATTCGACATCATCTTCTCGGGGCGCTCCTCAATGGCGGGTACACACCTAGAAAAGGTGTCCCTTCCGATGGTTGGCAAACATAACGTACAGAACGCCTTAGCCGCTGTTGCCATAGCACAGGAGATGAATGCATCCGCTGATAAAATTAGAAAAGGTCTAGCCGTCTTCTCTGGCGTCAAACGCCGCTTTACAATTACCGGCAAAGCTCACGGCATCACTATTGTTGATGATTACGGACACCATCCGGTGGAAATTAACGCTGCACTTGCCGCTGCGCGCGCAAGTACAGAAAAAAAGGTCATCGCGGTAGTACAACCTCATAGGTATTCGCGTTTAAAGGATTTATTTGAAGATTTTTGTACCTGTTTTAATGATGCCGATACGGTCATCGTCGCAGATGTTTACCCAGCCGGTGAAATACCAATTAATGGAATTAACCGCGACAACCTGATCAACGGTTTGAGATCACATGGACATCGCGACGTTCTTCCATTGAAAGACGGGGAATCTCTCTCTAGCCTCATTAAAGAGATTGCGACCGATGGTGACATCGTAATTTGCCTTGGCGCTGGTAATATTACGAGCTGGGCCAATAATTTACCACACGAACTTTCTGCTAATTCAGGGGCCAATAATTTAACAAACGAGGCAAACCCTTGAACGCCGTCCAAACATGTAATCATTTGATCGAGCAGCTACCTAGCGTCCGCGGCTCACTAAAAGCGGACTTTGACGTTGCACGACTAACATGGTTTGGAGTTGGCGGAAACGCGGAAGTAATGTTTGAACCCGCTGATCAAGAAGACCTGCAACTTTTCCTCAAAAACTTACCAGGCAACATCAACCTAACCGTCCTCGGAGGCGGTTCTAATTTGATTATCCGGGACGGAGGTATTCCAGGTGTCACAATCCGACTTGGTCGCGCGTTCTCTAGTATTGTCTCCAAGGATTATACGGTTACTGCGTTAGCTGGGGCGATGAATATTACTGTTGCGCGCAAAGCCCGAGACACGAAAATCGGAGGGCTAGAGTTTTTAAGCGGAATTCCGGGGTCAGTTGGTGGGGCTGTACGTATGAATGCAGGAGCTTACCAAAATGAAATCCAGGAGGTTCTAATAGGGGTAACTGCTCTCGACCGACATGGAGAATTTCATACAGTTCCAGCAGTTGAACTAGGTTTTAGTTACCGCCATTGCGATGCTCCAAAGGATTGGATTTTCCTATCTGCTAAACTTAAAGGGAGGCCGGAACAATCTGAAGTTATCATAGCGCGTATGAAGGAAATTTCGGCAGCGCGCGGAAATTCACAGCCTATTAAAAAGCGCACCGGCGGCAGTACTTTTAAAAATCCTGAAGGATACCGGGCTTGGCAATTAATTGAAGCTGCCGGCTGCCGAGGTTTGCGGCGCGGCGGCGCTCAAGTTTCTAATAGACATTGTAATTTCATAGTTAATACTGGAACGGCAACAGCAGCAGATATTGAAGGGTTGGGCGAGGAAGTAAAACGCAGAGTGTTGGATAACACAGGCGTACCTTTAGAATGGGAAATTAGACGTATTGGGATACCAACATTAGCAGGTGATGTGTGATGAATAAGCGCGTCGCAGTCCTAATGGGTGGAATATCGTCGGAAAGAGAGATTTCTCTTTTATCAGGGGCAGCAGTTGCCGATGCTCTAAATAGTCGGGGCTATGAGGTTTTATCTATTGACGTGGGCCATGACCTAGGAGCGGTCATTACCGCCCTCGACCCCGCGCCCGACGCTGTGTTTAACGCACTCCATGGCCGCTATGGTGAAGACGGCTGCCTTCAGGGGACCCTCGAATTTTTATCTATTCCGTACACTCATTCAGGCGTCCTCGCCTCCGCAATGGCAATGGATAAGCCGACCGCAAAGCGTCTTTTTGCAAATGCCGGTATTCCCTGCGCCGAACACGTAATCACTACCCGTAAGGAAGTATTAGAAAGAGATGTGATTGAGCCGCCTTATGTTGTTAAGCCTCTGAATGAGGGCTCAAGCGTAGGCGTTCAGATTGTTCAGCTTGGCGACAAGAGACCCTTTATAACCGACCCCCGCTGGCCGGTCAGTGATAATGTGATGGTTGAAAAATTTATTCCGGGCAGAGAAATTACTGTTGCCGTTATGGATGGTCGGGCGCTCGGCGTTACAGAGCTAGAAACTGATGAGGGTTTTTTCGACTATGACGCAAAGTATACAGAAGGTCGTACAACACACGTTTTCCCCGCTTGTCTACCCCAAAAAATTTATGCTGCCGCGATGGAATATGCCATTGCCGCCCATAACATTCTGGGTTGCCGAGGTGTGACTAGAGCAGATTTACGTTACGACGACACCCAATCCGAGCCGGGATCCCTAATAATGCTTGAAATCAATACTCAACCGGGCATGACCCCACTTTCAATTGTCCCCAAACAAGCCGCGCACGCCGGAATAAAGTTCAACGATCTAGTTTCTTGGATGGTGGAGAATGCCGCATGCGAAAATTGATAAACATCAAACAAAAGAACCAGTACCCACCCACCAATTCTGAAAAGAAAAAAGGTGCTCCCGCAACGCGCAAAAAGCCCGCACCCAAATGGCTCGTGCCAACGATAAAAACAATATCAATTTTTTCCGTTATCGCTGCCGTTTTTGGCGGACCATTATGGCTCTTACAAAACGGTGTTATTTCACGCGGACTAGATTTTATTTGGAAGGAAACGGTAATACAGACAGCTGAGCTCGGTCTGAGGGTCGATCAAGTTTTGCTTCTGGGCCGTCACAACGCTTCCCGCTCAGATATTATCCAAACTGTTGGCTTAAAACGGGGCGACCCAATACTTGGATTCCATATCAACACTCTGCGCAAACGCTTAAACAAATTACCCTGGGTTCGTGACAGCACGATCAAAAGAAAGTGGCCGGACACCGTCGAAATTCATATTTCTGAGCGGCAGCCCATGGTTATATGGCAAAGAAAGAAACGTCTGTATTTAATCGATACGGAGGGAGTCTCCATTACTTCGAAGGGCCTCGATCGTTTTCAAGATCTTCTAATCGTCGTCGGCGAGGGTGCCCCAAAAGCAACGCCGACACTTCTCGCAATAATAGCAAGCCAACCATCTTTAGTTAACAAAGTAGTCGCGGCAACATTAGTAGGAAAACGTCGTTGGAATGTTTTTCTGAAAGGCGGCATAAAAATACGCCTGCCCGAAAAAGATCCCCATAGAGCATGGCAGCATCTCGCTCATCTTAACACGAAGCACAAGCTTTTAGCACGCGACGTTAATATGATTGATATGCGCCTTCCACGCCGCCTCTTAATTCGACCAGGTATTTTAACCATAAAAAAATCGGGATCCAGAGGGCAAAAGACTTAAGCATGGTTATTGATTTAACATTCATGGAGAAGGGACTAGCCCGTGAATAAGGCTCGAACCGGTTTGATAGCGGCTCTTGATATTGGTAGCTCAAAAATCTGCTGCCTGCTTGCCCACCCTCAAAATGATGGCGGCGTTCGAGTTGTCGGCATTGGGCACCATGCCTCAAAAGGTGTTCGCGGTGGTGCGGTAATTGACATGGATGCCGCACAGAACGCGACGCTTACGGCTGTGAGTGCCGCAGAAGAACTTGCAGGAGAACGGATTAGAGAAGTTGTCGTTAATGTTTCTGGTGGTAACGTTTCCTCAGAAACTTACCAAGTAGAGATACCGATATTAGGGCGTGAGATAAATGAAACTGATATGCGTCGCGCGTTGGCACAGGGAAATAGCATCCAGCACGAGACTGATCACGAGGTTTTGCACTGCCTACCCGTCGGCTACTCCCTGGATTCTACACGTGGAATTCGAGATCCTCGTGGTATGTTTGCGGAATCACTAGGCGTTGATATCAATGTTATTTCAGCTAAAACCGCTACATTGCGTAACCTCGCAAACTGTCTGGGCAGATGTCACCTAGACATCGAAATTGCGGTCGCCGCACCCTACGCTTCAGGCCTCGCCTGCCTTGTTGAGGATGAAATAGATTTGGGCGTTACTATCGTTGACATGGGTGGCGGAACAACTACCATTGCCGTTTTTTATGATGGTGAAGTTGTCCACGCCGACTCTATTCCGATCGGTGGACAGCACGTAACGAGTGATATCGCTCGAGGTCTTTCCACATCGCTTTCTCATGCCGAAAGAATGAAGACGCTGTACGGTAGCAGTATTCCCTCACCTTCCGATGAGCGCGAGCTAATTGATGTTCCTTTGATCGGCGAAGAGAATAACAATCAGCCAAATCATGTCCCTAGATCTTTGCTAAATGGTGTTATTCGTCCCCGCATGGAAGAAACATTTGAGTTGGTTAGAAGTCGTCTCGAAGTAGCAGGCATGGGACGTCTCGCTGGGCGTCGCCTCGTCCTGACAGGAGGAGCAAGCCAATTACAAGGAGCTCGAGAATTGGCGACCCTTGTTCTCGAGAAACAGGTCCGTTTAGGACGCCCAATGCGAATCACCGGGCTAGCTGAGGCGACAAGTGGCCCAGCTTTTTCCACTTGCGCAGGCTTAATTCGCTTCGCTGCAGGACAAAA
>MDSW01015329.1_pt1 | contig 17261 bp, 7 predicted proteins | sample 811171 | NCBI WGS metagenome assembly MDSW01 (sample SAMN05326641, study PRJNA326480) | marine metagenome | isolation source: seawater | place: Atlantic Ocean: North West | collected 2012
AACCACAGTGTTTTTAGGGGCGTTCGTTTATATCGTCGGCGGGCGTGATATAAAAATCGATAACTACCCTAACCTACAGAGGTGACAATTCGACCTTGATATATAATTCGACTTTCGATTTCAGTTCTGGAAAAAAAATTCCGCGCAAAAATTTCTTATGGAAAAGGTTTATCACATCTACGCAAAAGAAGAGTGTTTATATAACAATCTAAATGAGGAACAATTTAATAGTACATGGGAAACCCTCAAGGGAATGGTTGGTCTAATGAAGACTGATTATGAACTTGAGGATTTATCATTTGAGGAATGTATTCGCACCCATGGATATCATTCGGAAAACCGAAATGAACCAGAGGGTGCAGATTCATACTGATAAGTAGAGAAAACCGATCAAGGTTTTCGATATTGACACACTACATATAACCTGATAGAATTGAACTGAAGTTTTTAAGACTTATGGCAAAAGGATTTACTGTAAAAGCAAATGCCCCTAAGAAGGCACCAAAGAAGGAAGATTGGGACATTGCTGCGATTAAGGAAAGGATGAAAGGTAAGACGATTGTGTTTTGCCTTCCAGGACGAGGATGTTCTTTTACATTTTTGAAGAACTTTGTACAACTGTGCTTTGATATGGTACAGAACGGAATGAGTATTCAGATTAGTCAGGATTACTCTTCTATGGTTAACTTTGCACGTTGTAAGTGTTTAGGTGCAAATGTACTGCGAGGACCGAATCAGATTCCATGGGATGGTAAATTGGAATATGATTATCAGTTATGGATTGACTCGGATATTGTCTTTGATTCTAACAAGTTCTGGCAGTTATGTGATCTAGCAATTTCTGAAGATGGCACAGAACGTGAAATTACTGCAGGGTGGTATTGTACAGAGGATGGACACACAACTTCTGTCGCACACTGGTTGGAAGAAGATGATTTCCGCAGTAATGGTGGAGTCATGAATCATGAGACCTTAGATTCTATTGGTAAGCGTCGTAAACCCTTTACAGTTGACTACACTGGTTTTGGATGGGTACTGATTAAGAAGGGTGTGTTTGAAAATCTTGAGTATCCATGGTTTGCACCTAAGATGCAAGTCTTTGAGTCTGGTAGTGTACAGGACATGTGTGGTGAGGATGTCTCATTCTGTCTTGATGCCAAGGAGAAAGGTTTTGAGATTTGGTGTGATCCTCGGATTCGTGTTGGTCACGAAAAGACTCGGGTTATCTGATATAATTGATTACAGGAGAGGTTAGAGTCCTCTCCACCTCGTATCTCGTATTAAAGGAATTTTTAAGTTATGGCAATGCTGAAAGGTGGTAACTATGTACCTAGTGCCCCGAAAAAGACTCGTCAAGGAAAGTCACAAAATACATTGCTTTCTGCGACCTCTCGTAATAAGAAGAAGAAACGGTATCGTGGACAGGGTCGGTGATTAAATAAGTGCAGTTACATTAATACATAATGGCTGCATTAATCTGTAATTTACCTTCAGTTGAAGTATGGGTAAGAAAAGAATATCTCACTGATCATCAATCTGGTCATGGTGAATTTGTAAAAGGCGTTTGGGTATCGTGTAAGTCGATACCTGGACGCACTTTTTATTTTGAGACTTATTTACCGGAATATGCTGCAATGTATGATAAACTACCTATCAGTGCATTTGTGTCTGCTCCAGAGGTTCCTAGCCCCGATATGGACCTTCCTAACCTACAGTTCTGGAACTGTATGGATTATGGTGTAGTAGCAGTTACCAAGCAATTTATTGGTAGTATGGACTATGAATTATATACAAGAGATTATGGTATCCAGAAAGGTACTTATATCTGTACAATAGACAATTACCATCAGGATCCAGAGGTAGTTGATTATGCTACTAGTGAAAACCCTGCAGAACATAAGTCACATAACCTAATTGAGTTAGAGAATGGGCAATATGCACTGTATCCTAATAATAGAATGCGTATCTATGATAATAGTTTGACACCTGTTGAACCAAAACAACCAGATTTTAAGGTTTCAACTCAATATTATCAGGTAGAAAATGGATTTGAACGTCTTGGAATGGGTCGTGAGGACGAATATTTCTGGAAAACATCAAAAGAACGTGCAAAAGAGCAAGAATCAATAGAAGATATGTACAAATCACAGGATGGTCGTCCACTAGACACACAATAAATACAAAAAAGGGATAGCAACCCCTCTAAAAGTTCTGATTTCACGCAAATCAGAGGCTAAAATGGGAAATTCACCCGTTGATAGAGACAAAAAATACATGAAACAGATGTGGGGGACCACAAGATTAGCAACAGATTACATTGTAGAGGAAAAAATGGCAACTCAGAATGATTTTTTGGACAATTTAGCAAATCATCAGCATCAAAAAATGCTTCGTGAGATCTCAAATGATGATTTGACACCTAAAAAGAGAGATACTGTTCAAGAAACAGAGATTTTTGAAGTAGAGAGTAATCCAGAGACTCTTTTTGAGTGAAAAAATAGTAAAATTGTGTGATAAATAAGATATAATCGCAGAATTCTTGTGCCTTTAGAACGGGTAAGTCGTGGTTTTAAAGATGTCAGTATGACTTTTCAGAGGAATCCTCTGAATGGTGATATTCTTGGGCTAAAAAATGAAAATGCAATTGCTCGATCTATAAGAAATATTGTTTTTACGATTCCTGGAGAGAAATTTTTTAATCAATCTTTTGGTTCTGATATAAATCAGTCTCTCTTCATGAATATTGATGAAATATCTGCAGTTATTATAAAAGATCAGATATCATCATCTATATCCAAGTTTGAACCAAGAGTAAATTTAGTCGAAGTTGTTATAAATCCAAATTTTGACAATAATAGTTTTGATGCAACTGTCATTTATGAAATAATAGGTGCAGATATCCCTCCACAAGAATTACAATTCGTTTTGCAGCAAACCAGGTAAAAAATGCCATTATCTAATTTCTCTAACCTGGATTTCGACCAGGTTAAAACCACACTTAGAGAATATCTAAAGGAAAACTCTAATTTTACTGATTATGATTTTGAAGGGTCCAACCTTTCATCAATATTAGATGTTCTGGCTTATAATACCTACATCACCTCATATAACGCAAACATGGTTGCGAATGAGGTATTCATTGATAGTGCCACATTAAGAGAAAATGTGGTTTCATTAGCAAGAAATATTGGATATCTTCCTAGATCAAGAAAAGCAGCAAGAGCAACTATATCATTCTTTATTGATACTTCAAATATTACCCCAGCACCAAGTACAATCACCTTAAAGAAAGGTATTGTTGCTACAAGTCAAGGTTCTTTTGGTAATCAATCATTTACATTCTGTATTTTAGATGATATCACGGTTCCTGTTTATGATGGTATAGCATCTTTTGATGATGTAAGCATTTACGAAGGAACATTCCTTACATCCAATTTTACATATAATTCAAGAACACCGAATCAAAAGTTTATTCTTAATAATGTCGGCATTGATACTGAGTTATTATCAGTTACAGTAAGACCAAATCAAAATTCAACTAGATCTGTTAAGTATAGTCTACAAGATAGTCTTTTCCAGATTAAATCAGACTCAAAAGTTTACTATTTACAAGAATCTGTAGACGAAAGATATGAATTATTGTTTGGTGATGGTATTTTTGGTAAAAAGTTAGAAAATAACAATTTCATCACCGCAAATTACATTACATCGAGTGGAGATTCTGCAAATGGAGTAGATCAATTCTCATTTGCAGGTCAATTAACTTATACAAGAAATGCAATCGAGTATACTATTACTTCGGGTATTTCATTGGTAACTACTGGTCTTCCTGCTTCTGGTGGAGAAGCAATTGAAGGTGTAGAATCAATTAAAAAGTTTGCACCAAGAATTTATGCTTCTCAAAATAGGGCATTGACGGCAAATGATTATGAAACACTGATTCCAGCAAAAATTTATCCCGAAACAGAATCAATTTCGGTATTTGGTGGAGAAGAGTTGGTTCCACCGCAGTATGGTAAGGTATTCATCAGTATTAAACCAAGATTTGGTGATTTCTTGCCAAATTTGATCAAACAAAATATTAAGACAAAACTCAAGCAATATGCAGTCGCTGGAATTGTTCCAGAAATCCTTGATTTGAAATATCTGTACTTAGAAGTCAATACAAAGATCTACTACAATTCAAATCTAGCACCTTCTTCGGCATTTGTTTCAAGTATTGCTCAAAATAATGCTAATAGTTATGCAGAATCTACTGAATTGAATAAGTATGGTGCTAGATTTAAGTATAGTAAGTTTTTGAAGATAGTTGATGATAGTCATGAGTCTATCACGTCAAATATTACTACAGTTTCTATGAGAAGAGACCTGAGGGTAGTTACAAATAGTTTTGCGGAGTATCAGATTGGTTTTGGCAATTCATTCCATATTAAGAGTATGAATGGATATAATATTAAAACATCCGCATTCAGAATAGCAGGTATTCAACAAAATGTATATCTTTCAGATATACCAAATAGTGATGCTATTACTGGAAGTTTGTTCTTATTCACACTTCCTTCTGTTGGATCTCAAGACCCAACAATTGTAAGAAGAAATGTTGGAACTATTAACTATGCTTCTGGAGTTATTACAATAAATCCAATAAATGTCCTTGATGGTAAGTTAAAGGATGGTCGTCCTATTATTGAAATCGAAGCATCACCAAGTTCTAATGATGTTGTCGGATTACAGGACCTTTATTTGCAACTAGATACTAGTAGTAGTTATTTTGACACGGTTGTGGATGAAATTGCATCTGGACTTGATCCATCTGCATCTAATTACATTGTTTCGTCTAGTTATCCAAATGGCAATTTAGTTCGTGCAGGAGGACCTACAACTGCAGCGATAACTAATACAGCAGGAACTACTACATCAGCAAATACAGCAGCAACAACAACAGTTTCCACTTCAGGTGGAGCATCAACCGGTTCAAGTTCATACTAAGACGATAAATTCATAAAATGTCAGAAACCAGAGTCCAGTTTAATACTATCGTATCTAATCAACTTCCTCTTTATGTGAGGGAGGACTTTCCGTTAATATCTGATTTTTTAAAGCAGTATTATCTTGGACAAGAGTATCAAGGTGGACCTGTTGATCTGATTCAAAATATTGACAAGTATATTAAAATTGATAATACGACTGGATTATCAGAATCGGTAGTATTATCTGGAAACTTAGATTTTGATTCCACAGTAATTAATATTGATGTTGATAAATCTCCCACTGGAACTTTGGGATTTCCGGATTCTTATGGTTTACTTCAGATTGGTGATGAAATTATAACCTATACTGGAAAGACACAATTTTCCTTTACTGGATGTGTTAGAGGGTTTGTTGGAATTACTTCTTATAGAAGTGATACTAATAGAGAAGAGGTAGTATTTAAAGAGTCACTTGCCGAAGATCATCTGAGTGGTTCTGATATTAAAAACTTAAGTTGCTTATTTTTAAAAGAATTTTTACTCAAAACTAAACATCAAATCTTACCTGGATTTGAAGATAGAGAATTATCAAGTAACTTAGACCAAAATCTGTTTCTTAAGCAATCAAAAGATTTTTATTTAAGCAAAGGTACTGATAGATCTTTTGAAATCTTATTTAAAGCTTTATATGACGAAAACGTTCAAATCATCAGACCAGCAGAACGTTTAGTATCTCCATCAAGTGCTCAATACTTAGTTACTAATGATCTTGTCGTAGAACCAATTTCGGGTGATCCTTCTGAGTTGGATCATTCTACATTATATCAAGATGCATATAAATTTGATAACAATATTCAAAAATCTTATGCACCAATTACCAGCGTTGAAAAAGTAAACGCTGGGTATGGTGTAACTTTTTATAGATTAAAGCTTGATTCTGGATACAATAGAGATATTGAGGAAGAAGGTGCAATATACGGCAATTTTAAAGTACAACCATCCACAAAAATTATTGGAAATGTTTCTGCAGGATCTACAATTGTTGATGTCGAATCAACGGTAGGTTTTGCTCATAGTGGAGAGTTATTTGTAAATTATTCTGATAGAACTACTGGGGTGGTATCATACACTTCAAAATCTCCAACTCAGTTTTTTGGCATAACTGACTTAGATAGCAATATTTCAGATACTGCTGTTGTTGGTATTAATACTTTTGCGTATGGACAATCTGCGATAGATGGTAGTTTAATTGAAGTTAGAATTAACTCTGTTTTAAATTCAATTGAAATTCCAGAAGTATCTGACGAATTAGAAAAAGGTACTACTGCAAATATTACAAGTTATGGATTTACAGAAGTAAGTCCTAAAACTCGCAATTGGTTCTATAATGTTGCTCCAATTTATAAAGTCTCTACTGTTGAATTAGTAGATATTTCTGATAATACATATAAAATTACTCTAAATGTGCCAAATCAATTTAGATCTGGTGATAAATGCGTAATTATTGGATCGGATTCTTCAAGAAAAGAGGCAAATATTTCCACAATAATTGGAGAAAAATCCTTTACTATAAAAGGTCAGGGAGTTCTTGACACCAATTTAACATATAAATTGCAAAGAACTATTCTTAAAGGATTATCCTCAGTACTTCCATCAGTAGAATCATTCTCTACTGATGTTGATAGGGTTTACAAAAATACTTCTAATGATTACTTAGTATCTTCACCATCTATTCCAAATTATGGATCACAGTCTTTAAATTCAACACTTAGAGAGAAAACTTTTTCGGGAACATTTTTGGGCGATGAATTTGAAATTACTGATCATGGATTTTACACTGGAGAATCTATTTACTATAAGGCAAACTCAGTTTCTCAATCCGCAACGGATTCTTTCGGAAATACAATTACTGAAACAGTTCGTGGACAAGGACTTTTTAGTGATGGTTTATATTTTATCAAACGAATAAATGAAAGTAAAGTAAAATTTGCTAAAAGTAAGGAAGATATTTACAATTCCAAATTTATTTCTTTAGATACTGAGGTAACAGTTACTGGTAGTAGCATAAAACCATTTTCTTTCAATGATAAAACGGTAAAACCGCAAAATATTTTAAGAAAAATTTCTACACCAATAAGTGATGGAACTAGGTCAGAAACCAGACCAGGTGGTACTGGAATATTTGTTAATGGTGTAGAACTTTTAAACTACAAATCTAGTGATTCTATTAAATATGGAAAAATTGAAAGTATTGATGTTTTATCTAGAGGTGTAAATGTTGATGTTATAAATCCACCAGATTTTGTTATTAAAGATGCTGTTGGGTATGGAGCATCTGCACATCTTGCAGTTTCCGGTCAATTTACCGACATTAAAATTGTAAATCCTGGTTTTGATTATGTAGAAACTCCTACCCTAAAAATAGAAGGTGGTAATGGTCAAGGAGCTACTGGTTCTGTCAATATGAAATCTATTGACCATGCAGTAGAATTCTATGCAGATAGAGAATCTAATCAAGTCAATATAACTCAATCTACAATTGGATTTTCAACATACCATAAATTTAGAAATGCAGAAAAAGTAATTTATAGAACAAAATCACAAGATGCAGTTTCTGGAATAGTAACTGATTCATCTTACTATGTAAATGTTGTAGATGAATTTACCGTAAAACTTCATGAAACTGAAAGTCAAGCATTAACTGGGATCAATACGGTATCATTAACTTCTTATGGTGTAGGAAAGCACTCTTTACAATCTTTTAGTAAAAAGTTAGTTGTACAATCAATAAACGTTACAGATGGTGGTTCTGGTTATGAAAATAAAAAAAGAACTGCTCAGTCAGTATCTGGAGTCAGTACATCTTCAAATTCCTTTAGTATTAGAAACCATGACTATAATTCAGGAGAAAGAGTAAAGTATACATGTACAGATACTCCTGCCTCTGGAATTTCTGTAGGGTCAGAGTATATTCTGACTAAGATTGATAATGATTCTTTTAAGTTATCTGATGTTGGTCCATCTAATGATATCAATTTTTACTATAGAAATAAGCAATATGTAGATATCACATCTGTTGGAGTAGGAACTCATATATTCAACTATCCCGATATTACAGCAACTTTAATTGGAAAAGTTGGAATATCTTCAGTTGGCACAGAAACATTTAAAGCATCAATACTTCCTGTTGTAAGAGGAACAGTTCAGTCTGTTCATATAGAAAATTCTGGTTCTAATTATGGATCTGAAGAGATTTTAAATTTTGATAGACAACCACAAATTTTATTAAATTCTGGATCAAATGCACAGGTAAAAGCAATTGTTAGTGGTGGATCAATTCAAGAAGTTATTGTTCTGAATAGTGGTTCTGGTTATCATTCTACTCCGGATTTGATTATAAATGGTGATGGTTTTGGGGCAGTGTTAACTCCTATCATCGAGAATGGTTCATTAGTTTCTGTTACTGTAATTGAAAAGGGAATTGGATTTGATGAAGATAGTACGACAATTGACATTATTCCTTCGGGATCTACTACTAATGTTCCAAAGTTTAAATGCAATATCCAAAACTGGACTGTAAATTTGTTTGAAAAATATGAAAATGTATTTACGGATGATGATGGATTTTTAACAGAAGGTCTTCATAAAAATGAAATTCAATACACTCACATCTATACTCCAAGAAAATTAAGAGAGAAGGTTTACAGTGTAAATCAAGTTGGTGAGATTTTATATGGAAAACAAGATTTAAGAATAATTAATAACGAGGAATCTGATTCAAATTATCACTCTCCAATATTAGGGTTTGCATATGATGGAAACCCAATTTATGGACCTTATGCATATTCGTCCAAGACTGGTGGATTTATAACTCAGATGTTGTCAGGATATTCTTTATTGGATAATCAGATTAATAGACCATCCACTTCAATTTATCCAGAAGGATTCTTTGTTGAAGATTATGAATATAAAAAGTCTTCTAGTGATTCTGTTCTTGATGAAAATAATGGAAGATTTTGTGTAACACCAGATTATCCAAATGGAACTTATGCATATTTCACAGCAATAGAGAGAAGATCTCCAGAAACTTCTGGAAGATTTAAAAATTATAAAAAACCAGCTTTCCCATATGTCATCGGACATAATTATCATTCAATTCCAAATAACTTTAACTTTGTCAATAGTTCAAACTCTGATAATTATGATTTGGAAGCAAATGGTTGGAGAAGAAATACAAGTCCAATCAATTTAATAGAAGATGAATCTCAGTATCCATATTTGAATATTCCGAATAAATTAAATCAAACTGCTGAGATTATTGGAACAAATCCAGGTGTTGTTGGTGGTGTTGGTATTATTACTGGAGGAACTGGATATAAAGTTGGAGAATCTATAACTTTTGACAATAATAACACTGGAGGAACAGGAGCACAGGCTAAAATTAGTAGAGTTAAAGGCAAGACAGTAAGTTCTATAAGTGTTAACTCAATCATCTTGGAAAATATTGAGTTCTATCCTGGACAAAAGGATGGTGAGTATTTTGCCTTTGCAAATTCCCCACATGGAATAGAGAATTTAGATATAATTTCTATTTCAGGTTTATCTACATCATCTTCTTTCCTTGAAAGATCTTATGTTGCTGGAATATCTACTAATAAATTAACTTTAGCTGGTGTTGGAACTACAGCAGTCGCAATCGGAACAGATGGATCTACTGGATTAACAACATACTTCAGTGTTACTGGAAATCTTGGATATCCTCATATTAGAGAGAATGACATTCTCCAGTCTGGAACTGAGAAGTTTAAAGTTCTGAATATTGATGTTGAGTCTTCAAGAATAAGAGTTTTAAGAAAAGTAAGTGGGTCAATTGGAACCACATTATCGGTAGGAGATCATTTCTACGAAATACCAAGAAAACTGAAGATTTCTTCTGGATTCAAAACAGATTCTAACTTAAAATTTAATAAACAAATATACTTTAATCCAGCAGAATCTATTGGTGTCGGAATAGGTTCAACATTAAATATCTCCAATCCTGGATTTGGGGCTACTCAATTGTTTGTACCAACCAAATCAATCTTTGTAAAAAATCATAACTTAGAGACGGGTGATCAATTAACTTATTCTGCTGGAGATGGTGGAAGTGGAATCATAGTTCAAGATGAGACTAACGTTGGGGTTGGAACAACCCTAGTAGATGGACAAAAGTTATTCGTTGCCAAAATTGATAATAATTTAATTGGACTCTCTACAGTAAGAGTTGGACTCGGAACTACTGGAACATTTGTTGGAATTGCTGAGACTTGTAGAAATTCTACAACGTTACTCTTCACAAATGTTGGTGCTGGAGACACTCATAGTTTTGTAACCAACTATTCTGCAATAACTGGAGAAATTCAACGAAATGTGGTTACGGTTTCAACTGCACAATCCCATGGATTAAGTCCAGATCATAATGTAACGGTTTCTATAAGTCCAAAAAATACTAAAAATGTAGTATTGGCATATAATGACACTCATAGAAGAATAATTGCAAATCCTATATCATTTGTCTCTGCGGGAGTTAACACCACAGCAAATTCAATTACTCTCAATTCGCATGGACTGGAAACCGGAGATAAAATTATCTTTACTTCAGATGCTCCTTCTGAAGGACTGAATAGTGAAAAGATCTATTATGTAGTAAAAGTTAACAGGAATAAAATCAAACTTTCAAATACTCTTACTGACTCTAAGAAAATTAATCCAGTAATTGTTAATATTAATAGTGCTTCTCATGGTACTATTAATCCTATTAATCCAAAAATTGATCTCTACAAAAACTCTACAGTAGTATTTGATCTATCAAGTGACTCTTTGTCTTATGTAAAACAAGGTTCTACATATTCTGCATTTGAATTTAACTTATATGAAGATGTGAACTTTACTTCTATATGGAATACTTCAGGATCTACCGAAGTATTTGAATTATCAAAATCGGGCAAAGTCGGAACTTCCGGAGCATCTGCAACTTTATTAGTAAATGATAAGATTCCAGAGAATTTATACTATCGTTTAGATCCTATCTATGAAGGAGATATTCCTGCAATAAAATCTGAGATTATCTCTGATGATGAGGTTGTTTCTGGAAGTAAATTACTAATCAGAAACAGTAAGTATAATGGAACTCATGATATAACAGTCAATTCCACTAATAGTTTTACATATACTCTTACTGATGTTCCTGAAGAAGTTTCTTATGGATCTACATCAAATATTTCTTACATAACTGATTGTACTCATACAACAGGAGAGATTGCTCGGATTGATATCATAAATCCAGGTAGAAATTATTATTCAACACCAGGAATTACTACTATTAATACTTCAAGTGGTGAAGGAGCAATTCTTAAAGTTACTCCTAAGAATATTGGTGGACTGAAGAAATTAAATTTCAAAGACATTGGGTTTAATTATCCTTCAGATAAAACTTTGAATCCAAGAGTTTTATTCCCACAAACAATTAGAATTGATTCTCTTGCTTCAGTAGAATCTATTGGAATAACTTCTTTTGGAAGAGGATTTAATATTCCACCAAAATTAATTGTTGTTGATGGCAAAACAAATAAAGTAGTAGAAGATTTAGCATTCAAGGTAACTCTTGGTAATAGAGACGTTGAAATTCTACAAAATACTAATGGTATCAGTAATGTAACTCCACTGATTATACCAACTGAAAGTGGTGCTGGTGTAGGAATTAAAACAATAACATATAACTCTTCGGGAATTGCTACAGCAACTCTTTCTGTAGGATTTAGTACTATTAACTCATTCCCATTTGCAGTTGGAGACAAAGTTTTAATTGAAAGTACGAGTGTTAGTGTTGGATCTACTGGAAAAGGATTTAACTCTGCAAATTATGATTATAAATTATTCACCTTAACTGGAGTAACTGAAAATCTTGGCGGAATTGGTGATGTTACCTTTGATATGTCGGATTTCTTGAAGGAATCAGAAATTCCTGGAGAATATGACACTATTAATTCTACAGGAAAAATTCTTGCACAAAAACACTTCCCAATTTTTGATGTAAATCTTGTTACTAGAGATTATTCTATTGGTGAAGTTGTAAAATCAGAAAACGCAACTGGTGTTGTAGAAGGATGGGATTCAAAGACATCATCTCTTAGAGTTTCTTCAGATGATAATTTTACTGTCGGTAATTTAATTGAAGGAACTTCTTCAAAAGTTATTGGTGTAGCAAATTCAATCAAGGCATATGAGTCATATGCTAATTTTGAAGCAATGTCTAAAACGACTCTTGGGTGGTTAGATAATACAGGATCTTTGAATTCGGATCTTCAGAGAATTCAGGATAGTTACTACTATCAAAATTTTGCATATTCAATTAAATCAAAAGTTCCATATGACACTTGGAACGAAACTGTATCTACATTAAATCACACTTTAGGATTTAAAAAGTTTGCAGATCTCCAAATGGAGTCTTCTAATGATAATAATGGATCTGTTAAGTCAAATTCATCTTCATTTGATCAAGTAACGAATCTTGATGGATTTGCAAGCTTGCATTGTGTTCATGATTTTGACTTAGTTACGGAAACTAATAGAACTCAAACTTCTGGACTTATTTCAAATGAGATTGTTTTCTCTAATAGAATTCTTATAGATTTCTTTGAATCTGTTGGTAATAGAGTTCTTTCTATTGATAATTTCCAATCTCAGTTTAATAGTAATCCTAGACCAACTGAATTTTCAATTATTGATACATTTAGCTCGTCTGAAATAAGAACAAGAAAGTTTATTACTTATGTAAGAGACAAGAGATTTACTGCACAAAGACAGATGATGTTGGTAAATGTCATGCATGATGACATTTTTGGATATATTAACCAATATGCTAGGGTTGAAACTGCATATGATCAAGGATCTTTTGATCTTTCATTCTCTTCAGGAACTGTAGATGCAAATCTTCAATTCTATCCAACTAAGTTTACTGTAAATGATTATAATGTCAGTGTTCTTTCTTATGACTTTAAGGACACACTTCTTGGAACAGGAACAACAAGTTTAGGTGGTGTAGCAATTATTGATACTACAAGTGTTGATGTAAACGCTGGTGTAAAAACTACTATAGTATCAATTGCAAATACATATACTTCCGCAAAAGTTTTAGTAAGTATCACTGCAGATACTTCTATTACTTCTGGATTAGATAATAATTTTGAATATCAAGAACTGAATATTCTACATAATGGTTCTGACATTAATATGCTAGAAATTGCAAGAATGTCAACTGAGATATCAAATTCTTCTCCTGGTCTTGGAACTTATCATCCTTATTTTGAAGGAGATAATTTAAATATTGATTTTTATCCAGCAACTGGAATCGGAACTACCGGAGTTATTAATACAATTTTTGTTGGACTTGCTACAGAAACTTCTAGTGGAATTGGAACTATTGAATTAAGTAGAGCAAAGGTTGAAGCAAAAACTACTACTATCGCAACAACACCTTCTCCCGGACCAGTTTCTGTCGCTCAGTATTCTAATGATTATGACGGAGCATACTTTATTGCTCAAGTTGTTGATACTATGAATAATGAACGTCAGTTATCTGAAATTGTTGTCGTTGACGATTATGTAGAGTCCACAACAACTGCAGATACTTGTTATGTTGAATATGGAAATATTGAAACTTCTAGTGGATTGGGAACTTTTGGAGCAGTAGTTTCTAGTGAAGGAGTTGTTTCACTGGTATTTACTCCAATCGCAAATACTGATATTGAAGTTAATGTTTATACAAACGCAATTGGTCTAATTGAAGATACTACTGTCCCATCTGGTGTAGATTTTACTAACACATCAATTAATTCTATAGTTGGAGAGTATGAAGGAACTGAACGTGATGTGAAGAGAAAATTCTATCTTGAACATGAAAATCTTGGAATTTTTGAAAGATACTTTGAAGGAGATAATCCAAGTGTTGTTAACACTCTTCAAAATTTAATTTCTATTCCAAATCATTATTTTGTTACTGGTGAAAAAATTAGATATGCTCATGTTGGAGCTGCAAATTCATCAATCGTTATCGCACCCACAACTTTTGTTGGTGCATCTAATACAACATTCTTACCTGCAGAAAATCTTTATGTAGTTAAGTATGATGAAAACAATATTCAAATTGCGACCAGTGCAGAAAATGCACTTAAAGCAATACCTGAAGTTGTAGATATTACTTCAGTTGGAATTGGAACTTCCCACAGATTTATATCAACTAATCAGAACGCAAAAGTTCTTGTTTCTATTGATAACATTATACAATCCCCAGTAGTATCAACAGCAGTAACAACTACTCTTTCAAAAGAACTCACTGTTTTGGATGATTTAATTGCTTTCAGTGGAATTACTTCTTTCTTTGGAACAGATTTGATTAAGATAAATGATGAAATAATGAAGATTGAAGGTGTTGGTATTGGTAGTACCAATGTAATGAGAGTACGTAGAGGTTGGTTAGGAACAAATCTTGGAGTTGGTGTTACTGGCGACTTAGTCACTAAAGTTGTTGGAAACTATAACATTGTTGATAACGATATTATTTTCTCAGAAGCTCCTTTTGGAAATGTTCCATTGGGATTAGAAACAAATGAACCTGATGAAAGAGATTGGTCTGGAATATCAACCTCTTCAAGCTTCCATGGAAGAAGTTTCATGAGATCTGGCATCCTACAAGGATCTAATGAGACTTATTATAAGAATTATCTTTTTGATGATATTTCTCAAGAATTTAATGCATTAAATAATGAGTTTACATTAAAGTCTGATGGATCGGATGTTTCAGGAATAGAAAATGAAAATGCAATCATTCTTGTAAATGATGTTTTCCAGGCACCAGGAATTTCTGATCAATATGTACTTGAAGAAACTGCTGGAATTACTTCAGTAAGATTCCAAGGAACTGAAACAACACCATTAGGACCTGATGTTGGAATTTCTGCTTTCCCTAGAGGTGGAGTTATTGTTTCAGTTGCATCTACTGAAGGACTTGGATTCCAACCATTAGTTGCTGCAGGAGGAACTGCTGTTGTTTCTGGACTTGGAACTATTCAATCAATCAGTATCGGAAATAGTGGTTCTGGATATAGAGCAGGTATTCAAACAGTTGTAAATGTTGGTGTTGGAACTTCTAGCACTGGAACTCCAAATATTGAGTTTATTGGAACAGCTGCTATTAGTGGTGGACACATTGTTAGTGTTGCAATCACAAATCCAGGATCTGGATACACTTCTACAAATCAACCATATGTTGTATTTGATCCACCACTTAGTTACTCTAATTTACCACTGAAGTATAGTTCGGATTCAGCATCTGGTTTAGGTACTGAGGCAACTATTGATGTAGTTGTTGGTCAAGGATCTAGTGTTATTGACTTTGAAATTAAAAATACGGGATATGCGTATGGCAATGGTGAAATTCTCACAGTTGAAGTTGGCGGATCTACTGGAATCCCAACCACTTCATCATCATATAAAGAATTCCAAATAACTATTGACGAAGTTGCTACTGATAAGTTTAGTGGTTGGTCTTTAGGAACTCTAGAAGTTCTTGATAATGTTGACAAATATATTGATGGTCAACGTAAGGATTTCCCATTATTCCTTAATACTGAAAGAATATCTATTGTTGCAAGGAAAGGATCAAGAATTAGAGTTCAGGATGTTCTTTTAGTATTCGTTAATGACATTCTTCAAGTTCCTGGAGAATCTTATATATTTGAGGGTGGAAGTGTAATTACATTTACTGAACCAATTGCTGTTGGAAATAATATCAATATTTTGTTCTATAAAGGAACAGGAGATAGTGATGTTATTCTTAGAAATGTTGTCAATACAGTTAAAAAAGGTGATACTCTGCAAATAGTTCATAATAAATCAATAGGTCAGCAAAAGTATTTGACTGAAGAAATAAGAGATGTTCAAGATATTCTTTCTACTGATCTTGTTGAGACAAATACTTATGATGGTCCAGGAGTTACGAATGATGTAACATTAGAAAGACCAGTTGTATGGTGCAGACAAACTGAAGATAAATTTATCAATCAAATTGCTGTTGGTAAAGATAGAGAACTTTATGAACCAACTATTAATCCAATTTCTTATATAATCAAACCAGTTGCAATTGGATCAACAACGATTTATGTTGATAGTTTAAGACCTTTATTTGATGGTAGAAATGAAAGTGATACTGATTTGTCTTTCCAAAATAAAGTCAAATTTATATCACAAAAAGTTAGAACTGGAGTAGCTGCAACTGCAGTTGTTTCTGGTCTTGGTACGATTTCATCAATTTCAATTTCTGATGGTGGATCTGGTTATTCTTCAGTACCAAATGTAACGATTGGTAATGTAGTTGGATCGGGTGCAGTAGCAACGGCAGTTCTTACTAATGGTTCGGTGACTTCTATAACATTGACAAATGCTGGAACAGGATATACAAATACAAAGCCACCACAAGTTCTTATTGCTCCACCTTCACATTCTGAAGAAGAAGTTACTGTTGATTCTTACTCAGGAGATAATGGAGTTATTGTTGGATTTGGAACTACAACTATAGATAATGTTGATGAAATGATTGTTGATTTACATATTCCTTATGATTCTTCCCTTAGAGACACTTCTTTAGTTGGAACAGCAGTTACTTTGAGTTCTATATCAGTCAATGATTATTTCACAATCTTTAATTCTAATGTAAGTGTTGGAAATTCTCCATTATATACATACAGCACTGATAGTGCTACTACAGTTGGATTAGCAACACATTTTATTGACACAGTATATCAGGCAAAAAGAGTTGAAGTTATTTCTAGAGAAGTTGCTGGAGTTTCTACAAATGTATTGAGAGTTAATTCCGTTCTAACTGGTATTGGAACAATCAACTTTAGTAGTAGTAATGTTACATTAGATAATACTTCAGTTACTTTTGATACAACTGCAGATGCTGTGGGGTATGCTGGTGGAATATCAACTTCAAATTATTTTGGAGAATTCTCTTGGGGTAAAATTAATCTTGTAGGAAGATCCAAGCAGGTCTCTTACAATGCAGAAGTTCTTAATGGATATGCTGGTATTTCAACATCAGTTATTGTGACAAGAAAAGATTCACTCAGATCCAAGAGATACCTAGTATAAATATTTTTAAACTCATACGATAATGGCATATCAGGGTATAGGGACAGGTACATTACCAAATGATAACACTGGTGATAACCTAAGAGATGCTGGTATAAAAAT
>MDSW01190494.1_pt1 | contig 17260 bp, 12 predicted proteins | sample 811171 | NCBI WGS metagenome assembly MDSW01 (sample SAMN05326641, study PRJNA326480) | marine metagenome | isolation source: seawater | place: Atlantic Ocean: North West | collected 2012
CCAAGTCTCTGGACGACGTGGTCAGGGAAGCCAGACAGCTGGTCTCACTGGGCCACCGGGAAATCGTGCTGACCGGGATTTTTATCGGAGCCTATGGGCACGCGACGGCCCTTCGCAGGCGACAGAAGGACACCGCCACCGAACGACTGCCCGACCTGGTGGATGCCGTCGCCCGGGTCGATGGCGTCAAGCGGCTGCGGATTTCATCGATGGAACCGATGGATGTCACGAACGATCTGCTCGATGCCATGCTGGCCAATGATCAGGTCGTCGTCCCTCACCTTCATCTACCTCTGCAAAGCGGCTCCGACGAGATCCTGAGGCGGATGAACCGGCAGTATCGAATCGATGAATACATGGCGATGATCGAGCGAGTCCACACCACCCTGACCCGGGACGGACTGCCGCCTGCCATCACGACCGACATCATCTGTGGATTTCCCGGCGAAACCGATGCGGACTTCAAGGCCACCCTCACCGTAGCCCGGCAGGTCGGATATCTGCACATGCATGTCTTTCCGTTCAGCCCTCGTGCCGGAACAGCAGCCGCACGATGGAAGGATCGCTTCGTGGACCCAGCGATCGCCCGCAGCCGGGTGCAGCAGTTGATCGATCTGGAGCAGGATCCGGAGGATGGGCTGGCGATGCGTTTTCGCCGAATGCTCGTAGGCCGGCGAACTCGAGCGATCGTCGAACAGCCTGATCGGAATCGCCCCGGACGCTGGCGAGGCCGATGCGATCACTACGAACTTCTTTCGATGGCTGGAGACTGCGCCCGAGGCGATCTTGTGGAAGTCGAGGTCAATGGTCTCGACGGAGCGGATACGCTCGCTACGATCGTCAAGCAACCCGTCACCTTGCCAGTCCTGAATGACCACACCAAGCAGATGGAGACCTGCCGGTGAGCGACGCCAACACTCCCCAAGATCATCACGACAACCTCGAGGATGAAATCCGTTCGGCCCTCGGCAACCGAAGCATCGAAGATCTTCTCGAGGACGACCCACTTGAAACGTCCGATCGACCTGAAAAGACAGGAACGATCGTGCATATCCGTGGCGAAGAGGTCTATGTCGAATTCGGGCCGAAGATGCAGGGCGTGTGCCCGCTGTCACAGTTCAAGTCACCACCTGAGCCGGGAAGTCGGGCCGAGTTCCTGATCGAACGACGCGATCGATCTGACGGCATGCTGGTGCTTTCACGCCCCGGTGGCGTCCAAAGAGCATCCTGGGATCATCTCGAGGAAGGCCAGGTCATCGAATCCACCTGCAAGGGCACGAACAAGGGTGGTCTTGAAATGGATGTCGCTGGACATTCGGCATTCATGCCGGCCGGCCAGGTGGATGTTCACCACGTACCGGACCTCACTGTCATGGTCGGACAGAAGCTTGTCTGCCGGGTGATCGAACTCGACAAACGTGCCGGCCGACTCGTTCTCAGTCGACGGGATGTCCTGCAGGAGGAACGCAAGCGCAACCGTGAAGCGTTGATGGAAACGCTGGAGATCGGCCAGACCCATACGGCGCTGATCACGTCCGTGCAGACCTATGGCGCCTTTGCGGACATCGGCGGTGTCGAAGGTCTCATCCATGTCTCGGACATGTCCTGGGAACGGATCAGCGCCCCAGAATCGATCGTCAAACCGGGAGATCAGATCCAGGTCCAGATCGTCAAGATGGATCTTGAAAACGACCCGCCTCGGATCGGCCTGGGCATGAAGCAGTTGACCACCGATCCATTCACGGCTTCGGTCGGCGCTGTTTCCGAGGGCGAAGTAGTGAATGGAACGGTGACGAGACTGGCTGACTTCGGCGCATTCGTCGAGCTTGAATCCGGCCTGGAAGGCCTCATTCACATTTCAGAACTGGCCCATGAACGCGTGGGACGGGTCTCGCAGGTCCTCAAGGTCGGCCAGGTCGTGTCCGTGAAGGTTCTCAAGGTCGATGCAGAACGCAAACGCATCGCACTCTCGATGAAGCAGGCTCAGGGTGAGGACGGCGGCTCGTCCTTCGACCGCGGCGAAGATCCGATGATCAAGAAACTCAAGGCCAAATGGGGTGATGGTCCCCTGAAGGGTGGCATCGGCTAAGCGTCGCAGCCGCCCCACTGCCCGATGACGATCAACAGATCATCAACGGAGACGCTGCCGTCACCATTGATATCCGCCGCATCCCCTGCAGGTGTGCCGCCCTGCCCCCACAACGCCAGCACGAGCAGCACATCGACGATGTTCACCTGACCTGATTCGTCGACATCACCTTCACAACCCGCTGACGGCAGATCGATGATGTACTCCACTTCAGCGGACACCGGCACGAGCGATTCAAGATCGCAGAGCATCGAAGCGTTTGGCTGAATGCGATACGACCATCCAGCCTGAAAGCCCCCCCAGGCTTCGGCAGCCGTGATCCGGACCGAACGAGGATCGCCTTCCACGGGTTCGACACAGAAGTCACTGGCCGCGACGGGTTCATATGAATCCAACGAATCATGTCTCCGCCGCTGGATATTCAATGGATGGCCCCACCCCAGTTGCACGGGCCCATAGAAACGCAGCACGACTTCAGCAGCATCTTCCACCGACATGAGACTGGTCCCGGAGGGCGGCGAACACGCAGTCGCATGAATTCGATAGGGCACCAGTCCGACTGAGCCTCCACCCAACAGACCCGGCACCTGCTCGTAGGTCGGCCCCACAAGCATGACCGGCGGGACACCCTGTCCAGCAGCCATCACGAGTGGCGTTGTCCAATCGCCATCTGCCGTGGCAAGCGCGTTGACCACGACCTGTCCATTGAGTCCCTGAGCGGGAAGCTCCAGAACGGCCTCGTCATCCTGCAGAGGACCTTGAAAGGTCCATGTCCCATTGAGCCAGCCTTCCAATGCGACACGAGGTGGCACATCACTTGCTGATGGCCGTGCCAATCTGTCCGCCCTCAAGGCACCATGGAACGTGTCGGCTTCCAACCGATGCAGATAACCGGAATGGCCCGCGGCGCACAGATCGACATCCGCCCAGACATCTCCTCGAACATCCATGCTCCAGATGGCATGGCCTGCTTCGATTCGAATCGGCGACAGGGAGGTCCCGACATCCCCAAGTACGTTGAGCAGTCGAATCGTTCCATCGGGCACCAGGACATCGCCGAGAAGATCACCCGCCACATCCAGGCTGCGAATGCCTCGGGTTTCGCTGGTTGAATCGGTAGTGATGATCGGCCCGTGAACATGTCCTCCGACATCCACGAAATTGATCGACTGAACTTCGACGCGACCAAGCCTTTCGATCACATTGACCTGATGCAGGATGACCTCGGCACTGCCTGTCTGGACAATCTCGTCGATTCGTTTCACCGGAAAACCGGCTTCTCCAACCGTGATCGTGACGGGCGATCCCGCTGGTGGTCCATCCACCGCGATCTCAAGTCGTCCGATGGATTCGCCAGCATCCACTTCGATGCGAAACCAGGAGTTCCCCCAGGGATTCCAGAGATCATTCAGCTGGATATCCCAACCGTCCTGAGCATTCCCCCCGTCGATCTGCCAGGCATTGGATGGAACATCATGTCCATCGTCATCGATGACGCGAACACCGGCCACCAATGGAGTACCCAGCACCATCAGATGCACCCATGTCATGTTCAGAATGAACCGACCGCTCCCCACCGGACCGACCTCCCTCTCCCACCTGATGATGCCATCAACTGCGAATCGGTCAGCTGGTGTGATGCGGCATGATCTCGATCTGCTGCGGGTTCGACGGCACAGTCGAATCAATCCGCATAATCGGAATCGCCGGGGGCCTCGTCGATCAGTCTCCGAATGTCATCAGGGCTCGCCAACTCGATCGGTTGACCGGTGACCAGATTGGCAGACTCCCGGACCACGGACTTCTCTGGACAGACGCTGATCCTGACATCGATGCATTCCAGGCTCAGATCGAGGACACCCAGTCGGGCAGTCCCCTTGGCCAAGCCACGCTTCACCGGACGGCTGCTGATTTCGGGAATACCCGATCCAGTCGTTTCGAGCATGGATGCCAGCTCGCCCAAGGTTCCATCGATCCACAGACGGATGTGGACGGTTCCCCCCGGATCGATCTGACCTCTGGCCGGTCGACCGGTCACCCGGAGCTCCAGATCGTCAAAGAAGTATTCCAACGAGGCAAGCAACTGCTCCAGATCGCGAAGACGTTCCACCCGCTGGGCATGCCATTGCGTCCAGCCCTGCTGGGACATCCGCATGCCCTCGAGATGACGACGCACCTGAGCAGGACCGGGAGGTGGTCCCGGCAGTCGGCCTGGCTGTCGACACGCTTGATCGATGGCTTCGGGAATCGTTCCCGCCAGGCCATCCCGGATCAGTTCCGCAGCTCTCCGTGCCGTTTGATCTTTCGATTCACACATGGACTGTTGATGCTCTCGCAGGCAGACTGAGACTACGATACAGGGATGTCCTCCGATCGCCCCAAGAACAAGCCCACCATCGGGATCTCCATGGGAGATCCTTCCGGAATCGGTCCGGAGGTCGTGGTGAAGGCCATCGCGGATCCTGCGATCAGAGCCCGTGCCAGGTTCGTGGTCTACGGGGCCAATGCCCCTTTGACACTCGCTGCGGATCATGCCGGAATCGATCCGTTCTGGTACAGGATCCCAGCGGACTCGCCGAGGTTGTCGACACCGATCGACGAACCGGTCGTGGTCCGGGACTACGTGGAATTCGGTGATCTGCTGAGATTGCAGGCCACACCGAACAAGCACGGTGGCACGGCCTCGAAACGATTCGTCGAAGATGCCATCATCGATGCCGGACCGGAAGCGGAACCCTCACGACAGATCGATGCCATCGTGACCGCCCCCATCAGCAAGATGGCGTGGAAGCTCGCAGGTTACAACTGGCCCGGACACACCGAACTGGTTGCGCACCGAACGAAATGTCGTCGGTGCTGCATGATGTTCGAAGCCCCTCGTCTGAAGGTGGTCCTTGCGACCGTACATCTACCGTTGATGGAGATCCGGAATGTGCTCACGATCGGCAAGGTCTTCGACCCGATCGACCTTGGACATCAAGCGTGTCGTTCACTCGGAATCGAATCACCCAGGATTGCGGTGTGCGGGCTCAATCCACACGCCGGAGAAGATGGCCTGCTCGGCGACGAGGAGATCCGGATCATCGGGCCCGCGATCGACATGGCTCGACGGGCCGGCATCAATGCCAGCGGCCCATGGCCCGCGGACACGATCTTCGCGCAGGCCATCGACGGACACTTCGACCTCGTGGTCGCGATGTACCACGATCAGGGGCTCATACCACTCAAGATGATGGAACAGGGCACCGCGACGAACTGGACCATCGGCCCCCCGCTGATCAGAACCAGTCCGGATCACGGGACGGCATTCGACATCGCTGGTCGCAATCTGGCGGACGCGGGCTCCATGCAGGCTGCCATCGATCTCGCCATCCGGCTCGCACACCGTACGCAGGGCAGCCTGCCGGACGGCACGGGACAGCGGATCTGATCAATCAATCGTGATCCAGGCGGCAGCAGTTCGCGCTGGCTTCCTCGGCAGCTACCATGCTGGCCTCATGACAAGCACAAAGACATTCTCCATGGACGATCTCGTCGCCCTCTGTAAACGACGAGGTTTCATCTACCCCGCATCCGAGATCTACGGTGGCCTCAACGGATTCTGGGACTACGGTCCGCTGGGCACGGAGCTGAAGAACAATATTCGAGATGCCTGGTGGCACGACATGGTTCGATGTCCACCGATCGGTCCGGATGGAGAGCCCATTTCGATCGTCGGCCTCGACTCTTCGATCATCCAGAACCCACGGGTCTGGGAGGCCTCCGGACATGTCGATGGCTTCAACGATCCCATGGTCGATTGTCGTGAGACCAAGTCACGGTATCGCGCAGATCACCTGATGGTGCTGGGTGGCGAGGACACTGGAGAACGTCGTCTGTACGCCTACCTTGCCGGCGATGACGAAGGACGCGACCGTGCTGTCAAACTGCTCGGCAAGTACGAGAAGGTCTCTGCCGAGGAAGCCGACTGGACCGATCGACCGCTTGTCGATCTTCCCGCAGCGGCGTTGGAACGTGTGGTCGGGCCGGATACCAAGGAACCCGGTTCACTGACGGAACCACGCCAGTTCAACCTGATGTTCAAGACCTTCGTCGGGGCCCTTCAATCCGAGGACAGCGCCGCCTACCTTCGACCGGAGACCGCCCAGGGCATCTTTCTGAACTTCAACAATGTCGTGGACACGATGCGAGTGAAGGTCCCCTTCGGCATCGCCCAGGTCGGCAAGGCCTTCCGCAATGAAGTGACGCCTCGAAACTACATCTTCCGATCCCGCGAATTCGAACAGATGGAAATCGAATGGTTCTGTCACGAGTCGGAAGCCGCTACCTGGTTCGATTTCTGGTGCGAGACCCGCCGGAAGTGGTGGGAGTCGATGGGCCTGACCAGCGACAGCGTCCAGATGCGGCGACACGATGCGGACGAGCTTGCCCACTATGCGAAGGAAGGCTGTGGCACCTTCGATGTCGAGTACCGCTTCCCATTCACCTCGCCTGATTTCGGCGAACTGGAAGGCGTCGCCCACCGTGGCAACTACGACCTGAGCCGCCACATGGAATTCAGCAAGAAGAAGCTGGAGTACTTCGACCAGCCACGCAATGAACGGTACCTGCCTCATGTCATCGAACCTTCTGCAGGCCTCAGCCGTGGAACCCTTGCCATTCTGTGCGAGGCATTCACGCCTGATGAAGCGCGAGCCAGCAAGGTCTACATGAAGTTCCAGCCACGCGTGGCACCGATCAAGGCGGCCGTCTTCCCACTGGTCAACAAGGATGGCATGCCCGAAATCGCAGGCAAGCTCTATGAAACACTCAGGCAACGCTGGCCGATCCAGTACGACGCCAAGCAGTCGATCGGCAAGCGGTATGCCCGCATGGACGAGGCTGGTTGCCCATGGTGCTTCACGGTCGACTCGGACACCGTCAACGACCAGGCGGTCACGGTTCGCGATCGCGATTCCCTCTCCCAGGATCGGCTCGCGATCGACCAGGTCGAAAACTGGCTGGCCGATCGCCTGAAGTGACCACCGATCGCCCATCGGGCGTATCGGCAGGACGGCAGCTCGTCACTTCGTGGCGTAACTGGATCATTCACAGGCGCTAAGGCCTGCACAGGCTCAGTGGCTGATCGGATCGCCTTCTGATGTCACTCAGAGAGGTTTTCCAAGAACTACCCGGTGATTCGCGTTCCAGATGCCCTTGAAACTGATATATTTCAGTCAGGAGCCTTTGCTCTCTTCACGCTCCGCCGCTCATGCGGAGGCCTGCGAGGGCCTTCGGGGGAACAACGAGCGGATGGTCGAAACAGCTCGGTCACGAACCGAGCTGTTTCGTTTTTGAAGAAGGCACTTTTCCCAAGGTGATCCCGACACGACGATGCCCGACGTGATCGGAACCCCCTACCATCGATTGAATGTCAACCCATGACGTCATCATCATTGGAGGCGGCGCTGGCGGCCTGTCCTGTGCAATCACACTGGCCTCGGCACATGACAAGCCCTGGTTCGGAGATCGTCGCATCATGGTCATCGATGACGACCGGAGCGACCTCAATCGTGCCATGCTCTACAACGCCCCTGGCGTTTCCCCTGGAACAACAGGCGTCGAGCTGCTGGAGACCATGAGATCACAACTTGATGGGTTCCCCCCCGCCTCGATGCTCAAGGGAAGTGTCGTACGGTGGAACCGCCGTGCCGATGAAGTGTTCGAGGTGATCCTCGAAGAGGAGACGACCCTGACTGGCCGGATCCTGGTATTCGCCACCGGTTACAAGCGATGGGATCTCCAATGCGAAGAACTCCATCCCGTCCAGCATCCAAGAGGGGGCAAGTCGGATCGGATCATGATCGAGCATGACGGCGTCTACCACGCAGGCAGAGACCTCCATGTCGCCGGGCTCCTGGCAGGTGGCTCCAGCCAGTTCGCGATCGCCGCGGGCATCGGCGCCCAGGTCGCCGTCGAGATTCTCAGCACGTGGGCCGGAAAGAGAACCCACATCCATCACGTGCTGAAGAGTCTCTAGACCATCAGACCATCAGTCGAACACTTGAATCAGCAGAACGCCCGTCAGTTGCCGGACGCCAGGATGATCTTCTTGGCGCCCTGGATCTTCACCACGTACACGATCAGAAGAATGAGCGCGACGAAGCTGAGAACAGAGGTGATTCCGTCGACTGCATTGAATGCCATCATCTCTTCAGGACCTGGATTCATGCCGCCGCTGAAGAAGGATACGACGGTCGAGATCAGGACAACGATGCAGTACGACATGCCGATTCCCCGACCCGCATCCCCCACATCGTGACCACGATCCCGTGCGGTCGCGGACAGTGAATCGGCGACGGACGGAAAGACCTTGAACATCCAGAAGAGATTGAAGAGGGGAATCAGGAGAAGCCAGACCAGACCGGGGCTCATGCTTTGATGCGATGGATCGGCCACCCGTGCCGCACTGTAGATCAACCAGAGAAACACCAACCCCACAATCGCGAATACCAACAGGAAGCCACAGGCGACGATCAGCAGCCCGCCGACCATCTCACCCATCATCTCATTGGAAACGTCAGGAGCGCTACTGGCTGCTGCAAGCAAATCGAACATGACCCATACCCCTTGTGAATCGAACTATTGTGAATCGAACTATTGTGAATCGAACCATTGTGAATCGAACCATTGCGTGTGGCCGTGACAGATACGCTGAGCTGATCATACCGGACTCCGCCGTGAAGGGCCGGACAGGCCAGAACGTCATACGTTGAAGTACTTCGCCTCGGGATGATGCACGATGATCGCACTGGTGCTCTGCTCCGGCTCGATCTGATCGTTTTCGGTAAGCACACATCCGATCCGCTCAGGCTCCAGGAGCCTGAAGAGCTTCTGCTGATCACTCATGTCGGGACAGGCCGGATATCCGAAGGAGTAGCGACTTCCGCGGTACTTCTGCTGGAAGAGATACCGGATGTTGGGATGATCATCCCCGTCGACACCGATCTCCTGACGCATCCGCTTGTGCCACAGTTCCGCCAGGGCCTCGGCACATTCAACACCCATGCCATGGACATACAGGTACTGCGTGTATTCATCATCGGCGAAGAGACGTTGAGCAAGCTCGCTGACCCCTTGGCCGACCGTCACGCAGCTCAGCCCGAGAACATCCCGCTCGTCGCAGGACACATCCCGGAAATAGTCGCTGATGCAGAGATGCCTGCGATTGCGTTGACGAGGAAACTCGAACCGTTCAAGTTCTCGATCATGATCCTCCGGATCGAACACCACAAGATCGTTTCCATCACTGCCACATGGATACCAGCCATAGATGAGGCTCGGCGAAAGCACCTGGTCTTCGGTGAAGGACTCCTGAAGCGCCTTGAATACAGGACGTGCCTCGTCCTCGAGGGACTGCTCGAATTCCTCCTTGGTCCGCGAGCCCCTCTTGAATCCCCACTGTCCGCGGAAGAGCGCCACGGTATTGATGTACGGAAAGATCTCCTTGAGGGGAATGTCCGTGACGATCCGGTTCCCCCAGAACGGTGGTGAGGGAATGTCGATATCCGTCGCGACTTCACTTCGGACGATCGTGCCCTGGGAGACGGCTTCAGCCATGTCTCCATCGGCATCTTCGGAGTTGATCTCGCCGATTCTCGCGTTGACGGCTTCACGACTGGCCAGCCGACGGTCGATCTCCGCATTCAACTGACCGTGCTGCTCCTGGATGATGGCCTCGCACAGGGACAGGCCCTCGAAGGCGTCCTTGCCGTAGTACACGCAACCGTTGTAGACCTCGCGGAGATGCGATTCACAGTAGTGTCGCGAGAGCGCCGCGCCACCAAGCAGAACCGGTACGTCGATCTCCATCTCATTGAGTTTCCGGAGGTTCTCCTCCATGACCACGACGCTCTTGACCAGCAGCCCCGACATGCCGATGGCGTTGGCTCCCGACTCCCGCCAGGCCTGAACGATGTTCTCGATCGACTGCTTGATTCCGATGTTGTCGACGGTCCATCCATTGTTGCTCAGGATGATGTCCACGAGATTCTTGCCGATGTCATGGACATCGCCCTTGACGGTGGCGAGTACGACCCGCCCTCTCGAAGTGCCCTCGATTTTCTCCATGTGGGGTTCGAGATGGCGAACCGCCATCTTCATGACCTCTGCGGACTGGAGCACGAAGGGCAGCTGCATGTCTCCGCGTGCGAAGAGCTCTCCGACCGTCTTCATGCCCGACAGAAGATGATTGTTGATGATGTCGAGAGGCGAGTAGACCTTCAGTGCCTCATCCAGACGATCCTCGAGCCCCTGCTTGTCTCCATCGACGATGTGAGCCTGCAACCATTCCTCAAGCGTGCGGGACTCGGTGTCGACGACCGCAACGGCTTCATCATCATCCATGAACAGATCGATCAAGGCCTGGAGTGGATCGAAGGATTCGTCCGAGATTCCATCCGGCAGCCCCGTGCCGCCATTCGCTTCGGAACGACGGTCGTAGATGAGGTGCATGGCGGCATCGATTCTGGTCTGATCGATTCTGTTGAGGGGGATGATCTTCGATGCATGAACGATCGCACTGGTCATGCCTGCTTCAAGCAACTCATGCATCAGGACGGAGTTCAGAACCTGCCTTGCAGCTGGTTTGAGACCGAAGGAGCAGTTCGAGAGACCGCAGGTGATCTGAACTTCGGGGTACCCCTCGCTGATCCGCCGGGTGCCCTCGATCAGTTCCAGAGCACTGCGTCGATCCGCATCCATTCCGGTGGAGACGGGCAGCACGAGTGGATCGATGAACAGATCCTCGACGGCAAGACCCCCCACGGTCGTTGCACGCTCGATCGCCCGAGCTGCGATCGAAAACTTGCGGTCCGCTGTCCTGGCCATGGCCGCTTCGGCATCCTCATCGATGGTCCCGATGACCAGACCCGCACCGAATGCCTTGGCCAGTGCGCACATCTCATCGAATTTCGGTTCGCCATCCTCGAAGTTGGCCGAGTTGATCACGCATTTGCCCGGCGCGTGACGCAGGCCCGCCTCGATCGTGGACAACTGGGTCGAATCCAGCATCAACGGAGCATCAACCTGTCGAACGACCCGCGACACGACCTCCGCCATGTCCCTGGCGTTGTCTCGACCGGCATAATCGACATTGATGTCGAGGCAATTGGCACCTTCACGAATCTGCCCACGGGCAAGAGAGATCATCTCATCCCAGTTCTCGGATTCCAGAAGACGCTTGAATGCACGACTGCCTGACGCGTTCATGCGCTCGCCGACAATGAAGAAGGAACTTTCCTGTCGATAGGGAACGGTGCTGTAGAGCGACGTGCAGCCCGGTGTCCAGCCTGAACGACTCCGATCTGCTCGCTTCAACGAACGCGTCCTTGAGGCAATGGCCTCAAGGTGTTCCGGACTGGTACCACAACAACCGCCCACGAAATCAACGCTGTATTTCTCGATGAACCCCGCCAGACTCTCAGCCATCGCCGGTGGCGTCAGCGGAAAATGACTTTCACCATCGACCAGAATGGGCAGTCCGGCATTGGGCATGCACATGATGCGGTGAGGCCAGCTCTTGACGATTGATTCAAGATGGGTGGACATCTCGATGGGACCGGTCGCACAGTTGAGACCCAATGAGGCGATGGGATACTTCGACAACGCCGCAATGACCGCAGAGATCTCAGTGCCCAGCAGCATCGTGCCGGTCGTCTCGATGGTGACATTGACGAAGATCGGCACGCTCAAGGGATCCCGCCCGGCCTGCTCGATCGCCTTGAGACAGGCGTTCACAGCACATTTGACCTGAAGCAGATCCTGACAGGTCTCCACCAGCAGCGCATCGACCCCACCGTCGATCAATCCCGCTGCCTGGGTGCAGTAGGACTGAAGCATGTTGTCCCAGGTCACCTGTCCCAGCGTGATCAACTTGGTCCCGGGCCCCATCGAACCAAGAACGAAGCGTGGCTGATCTCGGGTCGCGTGCGCATCACAGGCTGCACGGGCGACCTCGGCAGCCTCGCGATTCAGATCGCGTGACCAGCTCATCAGCTCATCATCGAACTCGGAGAGCACCAGCGGATTGGCACCGAAGGTGTTGGTCTCGACAGCATCACAGCCCACGGCCAGGAAGGATTCATGGATCTGCTGAACCAGCTCCGGTCTCGATCGAACCAGGAGGTCCACACAGTTCTCATGACCCAGATAGTCCTGATCAATTGAGAGCGGAAGGGCCTGAAGGGCTGAACCCATGGCACCGTCCAGAACCATGACCCTGCGTTCAAGGGCCTGGAGGAGGGGATTGATCATTGACTCATGGTACCCAAACACAGGACATTCTTCCACCCGTCCATCCGGATGAATGGATATAGCCTCCTGTCAATCTGTTCAATGTGAGGAAGTGGGCTTGGCTACCATGCCGAGTCAGCAGAACGGCACGTCAATGCAACTCCTTCTTCTCATCACGCTTCTGGCCAACCTTTCGGTGACCACTCAGGCCCCTCAACCTGAAGAGTCCGAGACGGTACGACCACCGTCAGCCACCAAGCCGATGGTGCTCCCGCTCGCAAGAGGGCTCATGACCCGCTACGTGAATGCGATGGGTGGTCGAATCGCATTGTGGGATCTCGAATCATTCCATGCCGAAGCAACGCTGTCCTTTTCCGGGGGCCTGGTGGAGGGACAGCTTGATCTCGCCTTCAGGCGTCCGAACCTGATGAGAATCGAACTGGATCTCGACACGCTTGGAACCAATGTGGTCGGGTCGGACGGACGTTCGGCCTGGGAGATCGTGTCGATCGAGCAATTGCAGGAAGCCGAGCTCATCCCGCTCGCGGATGCCCAGAGACGACGCCGGGCCATGAACTGGTTTGAACTGGCACTTCGACTCACTGACGGCGCCCGGACATTCAGAACCGTCGCGCCAGCCGAGTTCGACGGCCATCCCTGCTGGGAGATTCAGAAGATCACCCGGGACGGCAACGAAGAACGGATCTTCATCGACCGTCAGAAGCATCTGCTTCGCGGCATCCGGATGATTGAACAAGGCGAGTTCCAGGAACACGAAATCACCCTGTCATTCCGCGACTGGAAGCCCGTGAAACCCCTGATCCTCTTTCATGAGATCGTCATCAGTCGCGACGATCTCGACCTGGTGATCCGATTCGACAAGATCGGATTGAACAAGGTCTCACCGGACAGGTTCCAGCCCCCCGCCGAGATCGAAAAGCTCCTGCGGGCCATCCCGACCGATTCGCCTGCTGCGAAACCCGAGGGTGATCAACCCGGAAATGATGCGCCATGAGCGATCCGGCCGTCACGATTCGCAAGGTCGACAAGAACTACGGAAACGTCCGAGCCGTTCAGTCACTGGATCTGGATGTCCCCGGTGGATCACTGGTCGGATTCCTCGGTCCCAACGGTGCGGGCAAGAGCACCACCATCAGGATGATCATGTCGATCATCTATCCGGATGCCGGGTCCATCGGTGTCCTTGGCTCAGATGCCCTGAAGGCGAAGGACCGCATCGGCTACCTGCCTGAGGAACGTGGGCTGTACCGCAAGATGAAGATCGCGCAGTTCCTCCGCTACGTCGCGAAACTCAAGGGGCTCAGCAGCCGGCAGGCGGACGAGAAGATCGCGTGGTGGCTTCATCGCCTCGAGCTGCCCGATGTCCTGAAACGGCGATGCGAGGAACTCTCCAAGGGACAGCAGCAGAAACTGCAGTTCATCGCAGCGGTCGTCCATGACCCCGAACTCATCATTCTCGACGAACCCTTCTCGGGTCTGGATCCTGTCAACGCAGCACTCCTTGGATCGATCATCAAGGAACTGAACGAACGTGGCCGGACGATCATCTTCTCCACGCATGTCCTTCACCAGGCAGAGGAACTCTGCGACCGTGTCTTCCTGATCAACCATGGAATCAAACTGCTTGACGATCCCATCGAGACGGTTCACGATCGCTACAACCCGAGAGTCCTCTCGATGGAGCTCATGGCACCACGGGACATCGAACTCCCATCCATCGACGGCGTCGAGGAGATGAGCCGAAAGGGCCCGCTGCACGAGTTTCATCTGGCACAGAATGCCGATGTGCAATCGATCATGCAGTGGCTGACCTCCAACCTGGACATCAGATCGCTTGAACTCCGCAGACCCACGCTCAACGACATCTTCGTGGAACTGGTCAGAGGAGCCGGCACATCATGAACAAGACCTGGTCCGTTGCGTGGAGAGAGTTTCGCCATACCGTCCTGACAAAGGCGTTCTTCCTGGGTGTCATTGTCGCCCCCATGATCTTCCTGGCGATCCTCATCGCCATATCCGTGTTCCTTCAACCCGAAGCCAAACCGCTGGTAGGCGATGTCGGCGTCATCAGCCCTGACAATGCACTGCAGGCACCACTTCAGGACGCCCTGAAGCAGCCGGAAGCATCCAGCCCGATCTCGATCGAGACCCTGACACCCGAAGAGGCGTCCGCGATGCTGATGGACAGCGGCATGACGTCCACCGCCAATACCGCCGTCCCTGAAACGATCGATCTGAACGTCCGTTCCGTCGCGGAGACCGACGCCGACCGGGTCAAGGATGGCATCCGAACAGGTGAGTGGACCGCACTCATCATTGCCGAACCGGATGCCCTCGAGCTTGTTGAGGACAAGTCGGAAGCCAGAAAAGCCAACCGCGTCAAGATCTACGTGGCTCCGGATTCACCGCCGAGTCATACGGAGCTGCTTGAAGATGCCGCACGCGAAGCACTTGTCGAAGCCCGTGTGACACGGGAGGGAATGGATCCGAAGGTTGTCCAACGCCTGACGGCAACTCCATGGGCAGACACCGTACGCCTCGTCGAAGGCGGCGCTGAAAAGACCGAAATCGGTGATCTCAGACGTTTTCTTCCAATGGCGTTCATGATCATCATCTGGCTGACCACCTTCGTCAGCGGCAACTACCTGCTGACATCGACCATCGAAGAAAAATCCAATCGAGTCATGGAAGTGCTGCTCAGTGCAGTCAGTCCGATGCAATTGATGACGGGCAAGATCATCGGCTATGCGATGGTCACGGCGGTCATGGTGGCGATGTTCTCCAGTCTTGCCGTGACCTTTCTGATCATGGTTTCCGTGCTTGATCTGATCACCCCGGTGCAGATCATTCTGCTGTTCATCTATCTGATCATGGCCTATCTGATGATCGCAGCGATCATGGCCGGTATCGGCAGTGCGGTCAGCGACATGAGAGATGCCCAGACGCTGCTGGGACCGGTCAGCTTCGCGGTGATGATTCCCCTGTTCCTCTCACCGGTCGTGGCGGAGGATCCCAATGGAATCGTGGCCATGGTGACCAGCTACATTCCGCCACTCACACCGTTCATCATGGTCCTGCGTCTGGTCGCTACCGAACCGGTGCCGGTCTTCGAGATCTGGCTGAGCCTGGGCTGGGGTTTTCTTTGCGCACTGGTCCTGATCTGGCTGGCGTCTCGGATCTTCCGGGTCGGCGTGCTGATGCAGGGCAAGCCACCCAATCCGATCGAAATGCTGAGATGGGTCACCTATCGCTGATCGAATGATTGGTCACACGCCACCCCGCCATGGCGGCGATGGCCGGCAGATTCATCAGTAGATAAAGGGTCGTGAAGATCAGGAAGATCAGCTGGTAGGCGCGAACCGTCGGCATTTCATCACTGAGCAGCAGGAGACCGCCTGCGGACAGAAGGCCTGCGAGATAGCCCCCGTTTCCAGCCGCATGAACACCACCCATGTCGATTGCGCCTCGACCACGGCGTGCCGCCAGCATGTACATGGATGGCGCCAGACCTGAACCGAAGATCCCCATGACCGCCAGCGCCAGCATGATTGCCCAGATCGGCAACCAGGGCGCCGCCGCCAGCATCGCGAAGCCTGCGGCATAGCCCACGACAGCGGTGATCCGGACCGGCAGCGGCCCGATCCGATCGGCCAGCAGACCAGCCGGCCAGGCACCGATGGCAAGAAACAGCACGATCATCGACATCGCGGGACCGACCAGCGTTTCCTTGAGGGCGATCTCGGTCACCAGATAGAGCGTCACGGAAACCGTCACGACCGCAGACAAGGCACGGTCTCCGAAACTGAAGACCAGAGTCGGCCAGTATCGAACCCCCTTCTCGGATGGCTCGGGGGTCATCGTTTCAGAGCGAAGTACGCCACCGGAACAGCCTGCCGAAACCGCCAGCAGAATGGAGAACGCCGCACCAACAAGGAAGATGCCTTCCTGGAGAAACTGACTGAGAATGCCTCCGATCGTGAAACCCATCGCGAGTCCCAGCATCAAGGCGAGAGTCGCCGGTCCATAGCGGTGGCCGGCTCGATCAGATCCGCCTCGCTCAAGGAGTCCCAGCAGAATCGCCAGCGTGACCATGTCCATTCCACCCGTACCCACACGGAGAACCATCGCGAGCGAGAACGGAATCGGACTGGCGAGGATGAAGAGAAGGATGGCATTGAGAAGAGAGGCCCAGGCGATGGCTGCACCGGATCGCCAACGCCTCTGGATCCAACCGAGAAACGGAAAGAGAACAAGCGCTCCGAGCAGAGCCGCAGCGGTGAACCAGTGAGCACTTTCGATTGAGACGGACCATCTCTCGACGACTGCCGAGTTGAGTGCGATGGGAACCATCCCGTCAGGCAACGTAGCCAGTCCGATCAACAACGCAATGACCAGGGTCTTGGGACCTGCGGCACTCATCGCTCGCTGACCTCGTCTTTGAAGAGTCGACTGCCACACGACGAGACATCGGCACGACGCATGCACATCAGGTTATGCTGAGCAGATGGTAAGTAGGCCATGTAGCCAGATTCCTCTATGGACAGCGGCAAACGGGATCGAACGGTTTCCAATCACAGCTCAGCCCGGACAATAGTATGACACACAAGGTGTTTAGCACTCCAGCAGCGGCTCTCGAAGGCCTCACAAGAGATGACATCACAGTTGCCGTAGGAGGTTTCGGGCTGTGTGGAATCCCTGAACAACTCATTCTTGCTCTGAGGGATTCCGGTGCCACGAATCTGACTGCCGTCTCGAACAATGCCGGTGTTGATGACTGGGGACTCGGGCTCCTGCTCCAGACCCGACAGATCAAGCGGATGGTCAGCTCGTATGTCGGCGAGAATGCCGAGTCTGAACGCCAGTTCATTGCCGAGGAAC
>MDSW01208717.1_pt1 | contig 17256 bp, 10 predicted proteins | sample 811171 | NCBI WGS metagenome assembly MDSW01 (sample SAMN05326641, study PRJNA326480) | marine metagenome | isolation source: seawater | place: Atlantic Ocean: North West | collected 2012
CCCAATCATGGCGCTTCGGTTGGCGGTATCAGTGCGAACGTAACCGATGACACCAACGATGCATGCGTCTTGAATGATGGCGAATTGATAGTCTCCGGTGGCTTGGCCTTTAATGGTCTCTTGGATGAAGTTCAGCGTGTCTTGAGGCGACTGTGTGCCATCGACCCAGGGCATCCAGGCACGGAGCCGCTCTCGATTGCGGTGGACTGTTTCGAAGAGTTCTTGGGCATCGTTTGGCTCAAGAAGACGTATAAATGCGTTTTTTTTGATCTGTATCGAGTTCATGATGGTACCAGCCGGATTCTTTATTAGTTGAACAATATCGGTGCCTTGCGTGCTGCCGGGCCCCGCTTAGATGGTTGCCCGCAGGAATTTATTCAATATTTAGCCATGGGGCCCCTATTTTTACGCAACTTCTAAGAATTGCTGCCGAATCTGAACCATAGCCATTTCACTATCAGCAGGGAAGCAACCATGAAGTCCTTATTCAATCTCTCGATTTTAGCACTTATCTTAAGCGGATGTGACGCTCAGAATGCAGGGTCGACTCTTTTGCCAGCGGAACCTGCGGAACAAGCAACGGGAGAGACTGTCTCATCGGGGCCCGTGTCTATTCATACTGTATCTCAAGCGATTGAGGTTGAGGCCGGCGGCTCGTTGGATGTGAAGTGCCATTATCTCGATTCTATGGGCGTACGGGTTGAGGGCCCCGCGGTGGGTCTCAGTACTGGTACGGCTCGGGTTGAATCAAAGGTCACCGATAACGTGGTAACTCTTTTCCCAGAGGTTGCCGGTTCTTTGCATGTGCAGTGTGTCAGTTTGGATGGTTTATTTGTAGACCAGGCGGGCATTGATTTGGCTGTATCCCCGGCCCTCCCTTTCTCGATGGTTGTTGAAACAGAGGATTCAGATTGCTTGCTTCAAAATGTTGCCATTCCGATGGTTGTCAATGTGTACGATGTCTATGGGAATGCAATCGAACGACCTCATCTGGATGTCCAATGGATTCCTGAAATGGGTGTTTCCGGCGATTTGGAAACTGGTTTTAGGTTTGCCAATGAAGGTGAGTTCGATCTGACCATCGCGGTATCGGGTCCAACAGCTACCGGGGCTGATATAGAACCTTATGTTCAAACACTTCATGTAGACGAAACCGCTCCTACCTTGGAAATTTTAGCACCTGCTCAAGGTGAGATGCTACGCCTCGGAAGCTACGACGATACCGAAGTCTCGGTCTGGGTTTCTACTGATGATGCTGTGAGCGGAATCGATAAAATTACGATTGATGGTGTGGATCAAGACACGGCTGTGTTGGATGGCAGCGAGCTTATCGAAACATCTCAAATCAGTCGCTGGGGAATGTCTGTTGTGAGTGCCAGCAGCGAAGATGCATGCGGCAATGTCACTTACGTTGCTCACGCTTATTATCGCAGTCCTGAATACCTTCCTGCCGCGCAGGCGATAGACGAAGACGCTACCATTTCAAATGCTTTGGTTGCTCGTGTTTCGCAGTCTTTCGTAGACGATGGAAACCGTGAGACCCTGGATGATTTGGCCTCTATTGCCCAAGCCGGCGCACTCAATATCGACCTAGACACTGAAATCCCAGCGGGTACTGTTTTGGCAGAAGACCCCTACCTTGCTGATTGTGGCGGTGCGAATGGAGACACTTCGTACGAGCTAAGCCGCAACCCCAGCCCACATGCTGATTTGTCCATGGAAGGACCTTGGATTCATTCTTTGAATATCGTGGATGGTGGGATTGAGTTTCAGTTAAGTGTGGATGCAATCCAGGTGCCGCTTAATGTATGGGCAACGGCCTCTACTTGCGTACTCTTTGATGTCACCTGGGCTGATGTAGAGACTACGGTAGATGTGGGTATTCAAAGCGTATTGGTCGATGGAACTTTTGGCGTTTCCTATATCGACGGTGAACCAACGATTTCTTTAGATGATTTCGTAGCTGACTTTGCCGGGACCGAGGTTGATATCGACTGCGGTCTCTTGGATTTTGCCTGTGACGCCATTACCGGGGCTGCACGAAGTACCATCGAATCAAAAGTTGAGACTATTCTGCAGGAAAAAGTTCGCGGCGAGATTGCACCGATGCTTGAAGAGGCCTTGGCTACTTTTGCTCCAGCTCCGTCCATTGCTTTGCCAGCACCTCTTGGGGTTGAGTTGAGTGCATCGGCTCGGTTTAGCCAGATCGAGTTCTGCGGTGCTCAAGATAATTGCGGCGATGAAGCACTGCGAGATGCAGGGATTGTCGGCTTCGATGCACAAATGATTCCTGGTGAACGCGGCGAGAACGTTCCAGCTGACGTTCGAGGACCCATCTTTCGAGGTGCAGACTTGCCGCAGTTCAATGCTGACGCCGATTTTGGAGTGGCCATCAGTGATGATTTTATCAATCAGATGTTTTGGGCGGCTTGGTACAGCGGTGCAATGGATATCGATGTTGTGGAGCAAATGGGTGAGGCCTTGCCTGCGGCAGTTGAAGAAGCCAGTGTTAACGTGATGTCTCCCCCAGTCGTGATGCCCGGAACAGGTGCAACAGGTGTCATGTTTGGGCTGGGTAATGTTCGAGTAAGTGCTCGTGTTGATGCGGGCGCTCTTATGGCAGGTATCAGCGGTACCGATGGTGAAGAAGTCCCTTATATTCCGATGGACATTGAGGCGACGATTTCCACGCGGATCGATGCTACCCTTTCATTGGCTGCCGATGGCAGTAAGCTGGTTGTGGATTTCGACTCACAGCCAGAAGCATTTGTGCAGGTCTCTCGTGTAGACAATTCTCCCTTGGCCTCTGAGCTTGGTGCACTGATTTCAGGAATGCTGCCCCATTTAATTCCAGCCCTCTTGGCTGATGTTGCGACTGCCGTTGAAATACCTGCCCTTGATGTTGGTAGTATGGTCGGCAGTGAAGACGCTGCACCGATTGGTTTGGAGAACGGCCAGGTCCGGCACACATCTGCCTACATTCTGGCTGAAGGCGACTTCAATCCACGTCTCTGATTGCTCCTTAATCTGAATGCCCCTGGCTCCTAAGTGCTGCTCTCGATAGAGTATAGCTTAGATAACCAGGGGTATTTTTTATGAAAAACGGGCGCGAGCCAGTTCGTGAAGATGCTGAATTACAAATTCGCGAGCTCCGTACCATCATCAGCGCGATGCGCCGGCAAATGGAAGAAGTTTTCATGGGCCGCGATACTCTGGTTGACCGCGCCGTTAAGGTTTATCAAGCCGAAAATATTCAGCTTCAAAACACGGTTCAAGGTATCCGCGGGGAACTGGAAGATGTGAGGCAAGAGTCCGCCACGCGTATCGATGCTGTAAAGCATGAAGCTGGTCGTGAAAATCACCTCTTGGGCAATACCATTTCAGTACTTCGAGACCATCTTGAAAAGGCTGCCTATGAAGCTCAGGAAAGTCTGCAGACGGAGCGTCGCCATGCTGCCAGCGAGGTATCCTTGTTGCAAAAGACCATCCAGAAGCTCCGGGATGAGCTAGAGAGAAGTTCCGCCGATAAAGCTCAGGCATTGCTGGAGCAACGCGCCACCTCCCAGGCGGAAGTGCGGCAGTTGCAAATGACGGTGGAGAGTCTTCGAAGTGAGCTTGAAATGCTGAAATCTCGAATGGATTTGGCGGTCGAGCAAGAGCAGACTGTGGCGCAGAAAAACCAGCGCATGCTCATTGATACTGTTGTGGCGCTTCGCGACAATATAGAGAAGACCGTGGCCAATCGAGAGACCGCCGCGCAGGTTGCTTCCAACGAAACTATGCGGAGTGAGCAAGAACTCCAGGAAATCGTTCAGGCCCTGCGGATCGAGCTTGAGTATTGGCGCATCGACTATTCCAATTCGATTAATGAAGAGAGGCAGGTTCATCGGCGTGAGGTGAAGTTGCTCGAAGATTCAATTCGAGAATTACGAAACCAATTGGAGGTATCTCGTGAAGGATCCTGAAAACACTCCCGCGCCTAAAGGTAGCAAGCCTAAGGCGCGTCCTAAAGGTGGGCTGCGTGCTCAGCTTTCAAATGCTGAAGAAAGACTAAAACGTGCCGAGATGCTCTTGGAGATTTCCCAGCGTATGGCTGCTTGCAGTTCCACCCAGGAATCTTTGGAGACCTTTTTAGAGATTATTGTCGCGGAGACGGGCGCGGATCGCGGCACTCTCTTCCTTAACGACGATAATACTGGGGAGCTGTACTCGAGAGTGCTGGTCGGAAATTTTCACCGAGAAATTCGCATTTTAAATTCTGCGGGAATAGCCGGATGGGTCTTTACCCAAGGGCGCAGTACCATGGTGCAGAACGTTTACGATGATGAGCGGTTCGATTCGACCGTTGATGAAAAGACTGGCTACAAGACCGACAATATTTTGTGCGTTCCCATTCAGACTGTCAAAAATGAAATTATTGGTGTGGCGCAGGCAATCAATAAAGCGGGCGGGATGTTCACAGAAGAAGACCAGCGTTATTTGGAAACCATGGCGAACCAAGCCGCCTTGGCACTGAAGACCATGCAAGCCATGGAGCGCATGCAAAAGAAACGTGAAGAAGAAAATCAGTTTCTTGATATCGTCGCCGATATTACGTCGGAAATTAAATTAACTCATCTGTTAAAAAAGGTGATGAGTGAAGCCACCCGCCTCTTGGATGCAGACCGCGGCACCCTATTCTTGAATGATGAGCGAACTGGAGAGCTGTATACTGAAGTGGGTCAAGGACTCGAGGTAAAACAGATTCGATTACCCAATCATGTAGGTATTGCGGGAGCGGTTTTTTCCTCGGCACGTACGGTGAATATTCCCTACGCTTATGCGGATCTTAGATTCAACCCTGCTTTTGACAAACAGACGGGATACTTCACGCGCTCCATTCTCTGTGTACCGGTTGTAAACAAGCATGGCCGGGTGATTGGCGTCACGCAGATGCTAAACAAGCGTGGTGGTGCTTTTACCGGTGAAGACGAGAGCCGATTGAAAGCATTTACGGCTCAAATTTCGATTGCCCTAGAAAATGCCAAGCTTTTTGATGACGTCCAGAGCATGAAAAATTATAACGAAAGCATGCTGGAAAGTATGAGTAACGGTGTTCTCACCGTGGATACGGATGGCAAGGTCGTTACCTGTAACTTGGCCGGTGCCAAGATTCTAAAGGCTCGGCGAGCTGAAGATATTTTGAGCAAAAAATGCTCAGAAGTCTTTGATGGCGAAAATGCTTGGATGGTTGACCGAATCAATCGCGTACAAGAATCGTCGCTGCCGGAAACCATTGTAGATGCTGAAATCAAATGCCCGGATGAGAACGTCTCGATCAATATAAACATCAACCCTTTGCTTAATTCAGATGAGAAGTCTCTCGGGACGATGTTGGTCATGGAAGACATCAGCAGCGAGAAGCGAATCAAGTCGACGATGTCGCGCTACATGAATCCGCAACTGGCAGAACAAATGCTCTCGGGCGGGCAAGATGTCCTCGGGGGGCAATCTGTCAAAGCTACGGTGCTATTTTCTGATATTCGAAGCTTTACCACCATTACTGAGAAGCTTGGTGCCGCTGGAACCGTAAGCATGTTGAATGAATATTTCACCGATATGGTTGAGTGCATTCAGGATGAAGGCGGTATGCTTGATAAGTTTATTGGTGACGCGATTATGGCCGGCTTTGGTGTGCCTGTGTCTCATGAGGACGATGAAGACCGAGCGATGCGCGCCGCCATCAACATGTTCAAGCGATTGGCTGACCTAAACCGTGTCCGAACGCATCGGGGAGATATGCCCATTGAAATGGGAGTTGGACTGAATACGGACATGGTCGTGAGTGGAAACATCGGTTCACCCAAGCGCATGGATTATACCATGATTGGCGATGGAGTGAATTTGGCTGCCCGGCTTGAAAGCGCATGTAAAACCTACAGCGCCAAAATTCTGATCAGTGAAAACACCTACAGAAGCCTTAAAGGAACCTACCGAATTCGTGAGATCGATAAGGTTATTGTGAAAGGTAAAACTGAACCCGTAGGGATTTATGAAGTCCTGGATTATCACACTGAAGAGACGTTCCCGCATTTGATGGAAGTGGTGAATCAGTTTAACAATGGTGTCCAGCATTACCGTAAGCGTGAGTGGGCTGAGGCCATTGATGCATTTAAAGAGGCGTTGGCTCGCAACGCTAACGATACCTTGTCACAGACCTACATCGACCGATGTAAGATTTTAGAAAAACAAAATTTAGGTGATGAATGGAATGGCGTTTGGGTTATGAAAACCAAGTAACCGGTGGCTGATCGCCGCCTCGGCCCGAAGACCGAAGCGGCATTTAGTGATCTTATTTGCAGTAGCCAACCGCTTAGTAAGAGCTTATTTGTTCGCCATTATTTCGGCAAGTATTTATATCGTTAGGTTTCTTTTTTTCTTACTCACGAAAAATGTAACCAAATCAGCATAATTGTCTGCTTTTTGTTATTCCGTTAGTCCTATTTTGGGAACCATCGGTATGCTTGGACGTGTTTGGGGATTGGGTGTAAACATCATTTTTTGACATTCTTAAATTGCAACAAGTGTTTGGATTGCTTGATTTGAATCGTTGGTCTTTATTTTTAGGTCGTAATGATTGCGGATATCGCAGGAGTGTGGCTAAGTGACTGGATTGCTTCATTATTTTCCCGCTTGGCCAGGCAGGGTCCTGCCGGTTGACTGATTCCTTTAGGCTCGTTGCTTTAATTCCAACGCTTGCATGTTCGAATCTTGCGTTTTGTTTGCTTGGTTTTTGACGATCTCATATTGGGAATTAGTTTGTTGCGGGCCAGCATCTCGGAGTGCGTTGAGTTGCTATGCTTGTTTTGAAGGGTGACAAATACAACAAAAATAAAACGATCTTATTCATTTTCTAAATGTTGTTTTTTGTTTGTAAGAAGAGGTTAAAGCGCCATCGGATCTGTTTGAACGCCTTCAACTTGTTGTCTTTCAAAGTCCTCATGTACTTTTCTTAAGACTTCACTGGATGTAGCCAGTCCTTCAGGGCCATAGTCCCGTTGAATAGTGGCGGGGATAGATGGTTTGTATTCTCGGGGGTTCTTACTTGTGGTGAATGCCGCAACGAGAAGTTTTACAAAGTGTCCTTCGTGAAATTGCCACTCGTAATCTTCGTCACTGGATGCACTTTCTTGAGTCAGTGCCAGCTCTCCATTGAGCACTCTTAAAAACCAAGTTTTACGCCGCTTGTATTTAGCAAAGCGCATCACAAGCTTGGAGAAGATCTCGGCTCGAACAGCTTTGGATGCCCGGTCGGTATACACTTTTCTCCAAAAACTATCTGTATCCAGATCGAGTGCAGTCTCCTGCAGCCGGTTCAAAGTCTCGTTGCAGCGCAGCCTGCACTCTTCAATCATTTCATCTCCCACCAGCAGGCGGGTCGCGTTCAGTATTCCAGGTACGATACGGCGAGAAAATAAACCATTTTCAATTCCACTGCCGCGTTTATCGGCTAAGAGATGAAGGTACGGCGCAGTAATGATGCGGGTGAACGGGTCCCAGCCGAGGTCGCTGTCTTTGTCACCGGCATGCTTCGGTTTGGTGGCTGCTTTTAGAAAAAGTCTATTTTTGACTTTATCCAGATTACCACTGGCTTCGTCGTCTGACTTCGCTTGGAATGCGGCCCTTCGTTTCTGGCGCGCCTCATGGTCATCTGCCGGCGTTCGGGCAATCTCTAAGTCAAGCCATAGGTCACCGAGCAGTTGCGCGATATCTGACTCCGAGAGGTCCTTGCCCGCCTTACGCGCATGTCCAACCAAGAGTGTTTGAACGACACCCACCACGTCACGGCTGGATTTTACAGTCTTGACGGGTTGAGGTTTGCCCTTGGGGGTATCGTCGCTCATTTCACTGGCCTCTATTCTTCGTCGTCTTCAGCGGTACGAAGTGAGCCAGGTAAGTGAACCATTAAGATTTGTTGTAAAATTCTTGGATGCAGGCCTTGTTGAATGCCACTGATTGCATCGATCAATAGAAGCTTTGCGTCGCGCTCTTGCTGAGAACGCAGTTCCAATTTGTCGGCAATGGGCAATGCGACCATTGTTCCAAGCATTGCTCCGTAAAGCGTGGTCAAAAGAGCAACCGCCATGGATGGACCAATGGTTGAGGGGTCGGACATGTTGGCCAGCATTTGAACCAGACCGATCAGTGTACCAATCATACCCATGGCCGGGCCTACATCACCGATGGCGTCGAAAATCTTTTTGCCGCTTTCATGGCGCTCGACTGTTTTGGACATGTCGGTTACCAACGAATTTTTGAGAACCATGGGGTCCACGTTGTCGACCACTTGTTTGATGGCATCTTTTAAGAATGGGTGCCCTACTTCGACTTCCTCGAGGGCTACAATTCCATTTTTACGGGCCTTCTCGGCAAGGTCCACTGAGATAGTGATTAACTCTTCGAGGTCTTCGGCTTTAAACAAGAAAGCTTTGAGGGCAATTTTGATGGAGCCAATGAACTGGCCAACACCAAATTTCATCATAGCGATAAAGAGGCTTCCGACGACAACAATCAAAAGAGACGGGATGTTCACAAAGAGCATCAAACCGCCGTCACCCTGAGTCAGGGCAAAGCCGACAATGCCTACACCGCCAACAAAGCCAATGATGGTTGCTAAATCCGGTTTCATCCTATGAGAATTTACCTTTCTCGTTCTCTCTCATGAAAATCTTTGCACAGATCGCGTAAAGGATTCAAACGCCCCTGGGATTGTTTTGAGGGCTAATTCTTCTTCTTTCGTGAGCGCTTTTTCTTGCCCTTCTTTTTACGAGTTCTCGTTTTCTTCGTTTTTTTGTCGTCTTGGGTCTTTGGAGTCACTTCCTCAGCGGGATTGGCCTCGTTTTCACCCTGCTCTTTGGTTTCATCCGTTAAAAAATCCATGAGTTCTTCGGAGCTAATATTGTCGACATTACCCGAGTTGATAACCATAGATTTGTTGACGGCTGCCTCCACTTTAGAGGTTCCGGTTTTTTGAACAATGATGGAGATTCGGCGATTGAGGGCCCGGTTTTCTGGGGTATCGTTGGCTACACGTGGTTTTGATGAGCCATAACTTCGAATCGAGAACCGTTCAATGGGTAGCTTTTTCGAGCCAGACAAGGCTTGAATCACCGATCCGGCTCGAGAGGATGCCAATTCCCAGTTCGAACGGAAGCGCCTGGATTTGATGGGTTGGTTGTCGGTGTGCCCCACCACGGTAATGGTTCCGGTGGTCTTCGATAGAGTTCTCTTAAGTTTTTGGGCGATCGGTTTAAAGGTTCTCTTGAGCTTGTCACTGCCCGCACCAAAGGTTGCAGATTGGAGGAGTTGAATCTTCAGTGCGTCGCCATCTGCATCAATTTCTACTTGCCCGTCTTGAATTTCGTTGACGAGGTCTTGGGAGAGCTTGGTTGCTGGGTCTTGCTTGTCGTTTTTCTTGGACTCTAGTTTGACGTCGATGCTGGTTTTGGATTCCTCCACAATCTCAGCTTTACCGCCGCCAAGTCCCTCCGATACCGATTTAGCCATTTTTGCAAAAGTGGTACGCTCAACGGATGCCATGGAAACAAGCATGACAAAGAAGCACATGAGTAAACTCATGAGGTCAGCGAATGTGGTAACCCATCCCGGGGTCCCTGCCTTGGGCTTTTTCTCTACAGCAACGGATTTTTCTTCCGGGGCATCCTTTTTTCCCCGAGCTTTCCGTTTTCGTTTCTTTTTCTCGGCATCTGCCACTGGATCCCTCGCCTAACTCCAGCGTATCCTTTTCATAAGGACCAACACAACCGTTGGTATAGGGGCTTAGCGGCGGATGGCTGACAACAAAGAACGCAAACGCAAAAAACGGGGTGCGGATGACGATGCCGAACAGGAACCGCCAAAGGAGGTTTGTGCGCCCAAGAAAGCGAAGCAGGCCAAAGGTGCTCCGAAGTGGGTGGTAACCTTTGCGGACCTCATGAGTTTACTCATGTGTTTTTTCGTGATGCTGCTTAGTATGTCCGAGGTGGATATTGAGAAATTTAAGGCCATGATTGAGGGCATTGACCGAGGTATGGATACCAAGCGGTCCTCCAAGACCTTGAAAAAAATTGACGCGAAAATTAAAGAAAAAAATAAAGCTAAGATGGCCAGTAAGGAGCAAACGGTCTCTGACGCCGTGAAATTACAAGAGCTTTTGCGCCCTATGATTAAAGAAGAGCAAATTGAGCTTTTGGTTCAGGACCAATTGATTGTCATTCGCATACTTCAAGGGGGTTCATTTAAGCCCGGTAGTGCCGACTTGAAGGTCGCTTTCAAACCCATTGCGAAAAAGCTCAAGGCCGTTTTTTCCGAGATTGAAGGTACCATTGCCATCTCGGGTCATACCGATGACCGCCCCATCAAGTCGAAGAGGTTTCGTTCTAACTTTGAATTGTCCAGTGCACGGGCCTACTCGGTCTTACATGAACTGCTAAAGGGCGGTGATGTGGTAGAGGAACGGTTTGTGATCAATGGCATGGGGCAAATTCAACCCCTTGCGCCCAACGAAACCAAGGAAAACCGCAATCGTAACCGGCGGGTTGAGATCATTATCAACCAAGCAGATGTAGGATACTTGGAAGAAGACCATAAAGATCCAGAGGCAGATAAGAAGAAGAACAAACCCAAGCCTGAGCGCTATCAAACCCGTCCTACTCGAGACGGTTAGTGATTTGATTGCCTTCCCAAGAAGCGCTAAATTTTTAGACTACGCCGGTTGTTGTGACGGCGGGATGATTGTTGGGGGATGAGATGTCACGGGTTCTGGTCATTGACGATGACGAAAATATTCAATTGCTAGTCCAAGCAGCATTGCAGGCCAAGTTTGAATTGGTCAAAGCAATGACGGGGCAAGAGGGATTGGACCGGCTCGAAGAAGGCGCGGTCGATCTCATTCTCTTAGATTACAATTTACCGGATATGGATGGGCAAGAAACTTTAGAGCGCATTCGTGAAACCGACGATGAGACGCCGGTGGTTTTGCTGACGGCCGAGCATGGCAGCGCTACCATTGGACCCATGCTGCGTTTGGGCGTTGCCAACTATATTCATAAGCCATTCAATCCGCGTGAGCTGCGCGGTCGCATCGTTTCCATTATGGGTGAAGAAGAAGAACCCGTCGAAACGGGGGCGGTGAAACCACTCACAGAACAACCTGCTCGCAAAGAGCCCGCTGCCCGTGAACTTGATCCGCAAAAGATAAAACTGAACGCTATGATTGCGAAGCATGGACCCATGTTTTCGCTTTTGACCGATAAGCTTGGCGATGTGGACAAAGCGCGACTTTATGTTCAGAAGCATTACGACGGTGAATGGTCTCGCATGTCGGATTGGGCCTCGAAGACCATGGCTCGCAGAGGCTTACTTGATTCCCTGCCCGCTTCTTTACACTTTTATTTCAATTTTGAGCGGTACGCTGCGGACCAGGAAGCAGCGGGAGATATCATCGTCATCAAGGTCGGTACGGTCATGCATGTTTTTTCTGGGTTTCCGAAATAGCGTGTCGCCTGGTGGCCATGGGTTGTCTCTTTAGGGTGTTTGTGAGAGTTCATCTTCAGGACTAGCATTATGACCACTTGGAGAGATCCTCAGCACGATGACTGAGCAAGACAAAACGACGGTCGCTTGGCGCGCCGGCCATGAGAAACTCTATCGAATCATTTTCGAAGCCAACGAAGGCCCGAGCAAGGTCTTTGATATCGCTTTGTTGATTACGATTCTGGTGAGCATCGTTGCGGTTTTACTGGAGAGTGTTCCGGAACTCGACGCTCAGTTTCACTGGTTTTTCGAATCGCTCGAGTGGTTGATCACCATTCTCTTCACCATTGAATACGCAATCCGCTTAAGGATTGTTCGGCGACCAGCCCAATATGCCTGTAGCTTCTTTGGGGTTGTGGATTTACTCAGCATTCTGCCCACATGGATTGGCTTTTTCTTTCCGGCTCTTGCATGGCTGCAGGTCGTTCGCGCGTTGCGCTTGATTCGCGTGTTTCGGATCTTGGGGCTTCGCCAATTCAGCCGCGAGGCATCGGGACTGGTGCGGGTTTTTGCATCCAGTGGAGCGAAAATAACAGTCTTTATGACGGCCATTATGATTGTCGTGATTATTGCGGGCGCACTGATGTTTATCATTGAGGGGCCCGAACGTGGTTTTCGCTCGATACCTGAAGGAATGTATTGGGCCATTGTGACCATGAGTACGGTGGGCTACGGAGACATCGTACCGCACACCAGTTTTGGTCGACTTTTGGCGAGTCTATTGATTCTAGTGGGTTACAGCTTGATTGTGGTGCCCGTGACCATTGTGACCACTGAAACGCGCAAGCTGAAGAAAGAAAAAAACTGCGAGCGTTGTGGGACCGGAGGTCAGCCGGTCACGGCGCGCTATTGCATGCAGTGCGGTGAGCGGTTTAAAGAGGTTTAGCCCACGGCTCATGAATGGGGTTCAAGAAGGCTAAGAGGATTCTCATGGATTTAGAGCACGCAATTTTTACTCGCCGAACCGTTCACAAATATTTGCCGGACGCTGTTGCTCAAGACGATTTAGACAAGATGATGATGGCTGGCCATATGGCTCCCTGTCACAAACTGACATGGCCTTGGCGGTTTATCCAAGTTGGTCCTGAGACCCGTGAAAAGATTGTTCCCGTGGCTATTGCTTGCAAAACCGTTAATCGCGAGTGCACTCCCGAGCTTGAAGATTCTATCCGTCGAAAGATTCTGGGCTCGGGTGCCTTAATCGTGGTGTCTCAGGTGCGTTGCGATAACGATTTTCGCTCCAAGGAAGACTACGCAGCGGTGAGCTGTGCCATTCAGAATATGATGTTGGCGGCACATGGTCTTGGTTTGGGTACAAAGTGGAGCACTGGGGGTGTCACGACCCATGAGGATACCTACAAGGTGTTGGAAGTGGATGCTGCTTTGGAAGAGATTGTCGGCTTTGTTTGGGTGGGTACGCCAGCAATGGTGCCAACTATCAAGCGGCCTGATCTCAGTGCAGTGAAGCGCCAACTTCCGTGATGTAGTCAAAACCCCTACCCGTCCGAAAAGAATTTAAATCGATCATTGGTTTTGTCCGAATTTTAAGAATAAATTCGAATCAAATAACGTCCAGTTTTATGCCGGGTGTGTGGGGTTTGAAATATGCAGAGAATTCTTTGTTGTTTTGTTGTGTTGCTGGGACTTACGGCTTGTGAGAATGACGACCTGAGCCTTGAATCACGGTTTTCCATTCAACTGCCCGCTACACTCAATTATGAGTTGAAGCACCTTCGGGCCGTCCAGGATGGTGAAGAGCTCGAACCTCAAGAATTAAATGAACTCGAATTTGTCTTTGTTTTAGAGCCAGACGTCCCTACCACCATCAGCGCGACACTCTTTGAAGTCACCGTCAATGAAGAAACCCGATTAGATTCCGCTACGCTTCAATCTGAAAGTGTTTCTTTTATCAGTGCTTGGAGTTCTCTCAGCGGAGAGACCGAAGAGTTTTCCCCTCCGCCGGGTACCAGTTCTCAATCTCTTATTCTGGAAAAGTCAGATGTGAGCTTGGAGTTTTTCCCTGTGATGATTGACGCGCAAGGCAACGAGCATGCTTGGCGTGGCGATTGGTTTGGAGTTCAGGTTACCGATTTAGCATTCGGTTACCAGCTCAGTCTCCCGTTGGCCCAAGTGGCTATGCTACCGGCGGAACGTGATGTTGAATTGCTACCGGTTCATCCTTTTGGCGAAGTGATAGAGCCCATTGCTTCCATGAATACGAGTCAGCTCGGACCCGACCTTCAAGTAGAGCTGGGGTTAGCGCCGGACCCGTTACCACCGCGGATCTCGGTAACCAATAGCTCTGCCGATGATTCGGCTGCGCTTGATTACGAGGGCTGGTACAATGTTGCGCCTTTTACGCTGGAATGCCGGCTGCCAAACGAGGAGGAAGCTGCCTCGGGGGTATTAAACTGCGATGCGGAAGCTGAGTGGGTCGCTTGTTCAGCGTTGGCCCAGCCTGACGTCATGCCTCAGTCGGTTTCAGTTTATGTTCGTTACACTGAATTGCCGAGCTTAGGTTGTGGTGAATTGGTCATCCGGGTTGCAGATGTGGTCAATCAAGATGCGTCTGTTTCGGTTTTAGGCAATGCTGACAATCAGTTCATTAACCTCGGTGCTGAAGGCACATGGCAGGGCGCTCAGTTTGTTGTTGCTTCCGATAATTACAGAATGGTACCCGCCGGCGATCCTTCCATTCGCATTTTGGCGGCCGATGGCCAGGATGGTGATGAGATGGAGTCCGAACCTTGTGAGTGGATTTCCTCAGAACCGGCCAGTACCTTAGAGATTGTTTGTACCGGCAATGATGCGGTGTTTGATTACCCACTCAACTTTGTGGTCCTTGAGGCAAAATATACCGTTTTTGACTCTCTTAACGATGCTGATGCCGTGTTGGATTCGACTCAGGATTATTCAGTCAGAGGGCGATTTCGGGTTTTGGGCCAAAACAGTGCAGTAAATCAGCCACTCATTACCAGAGTGGTTCCGGCGTATGGAGACCAGTCGAACCGTGCCCAATTTGGACAGCTTTGGGTTCAGGTTGCGGCTCGGGTTGATAACAGTGCACCGGGCGAGGCGCTGCTAACTCTCTCGGCTGATGTATTGGCTGAGCTCGAGGACGGTGCTGAGGCCATTTCCGTGGCCAGCAGTCAGGCTCCCGCCGAGTTCTCGATGGTTTTAAGCAACGACTTAGGCACCAACTTGCTCACCAAGTGGGTCACGGTGGATATAGCAAAGCAGGATTTTGATGCGGCGGATACTGAGCGGACCAAGAATTTAAGACTCGTGCTGAGCACTGTGGATGCCAGCGACAATGGCAATGCAGAAGTCACGGACGAAGTCATGGGCCCTTGGAAATTTACAGACCGAGCGCCGCAATTCATTGCGCCAAGCAGCAGCGAGGCGCTTCGTTTTCCTGCGGATCATGCTCGCTATGGAACCGCTCAGGCTGTTGATTTGCCTGTGACTGGCTTGGGCGTAAACCGCGGTGGTTATGTGTTTCGGCATACCATGGACATCAACGCAGATAGCTCGGATTATTGGGACACTTCAGATGCCTACACTGACCAGGCTTTTGTTTCCATGAGAGGAGATCCAGGCAATTACGATATCTCTGTTGGCAGCAAATCCAAGTACGACACTTACTTTGAGTCGGATCCTACGTCCATTACTTTGGACTCAGTTAATGTAGAGCTGGTGCGCTCGACCGAGCCTGCGGTTTTGGCTTTCAATAAACTTTATGTGGGCGACGCACCTGGAGCTAACGTGGATGTGGACACCATTGGTGATTTAGAACGGCTTCTCTGGGACCCCATCACGGAGAACCTTATTGTTGTGGGTGAAGACGGTCTGGAGTTTTTCCGAGAGTCCGGCTCAGCCAATAGCTGGGAGTCCGTCGGAACCATCGAGATTGGCGATGCTTGCGGTGAAAACGGGCAAATCACCGACGCTGTGATTGGCAATTACCAACACAATGCAAACCCCTCCTTGGGGTCTGACCCCACCGTTTCTTGGCGCTCAAAAGTCAGTATGCTGGTCAAATTTCCTGAGAATCAAATCACTCAGCATTGCTGGTTACCCCTGAATGGGATGACCTCCGCTGAAGAGATTGCTACTCAGCAAACGTCGAATGTCGGTGCGGTATCGTTTGAAAACGGAAGTTGCAGCAGTGCGATGCGGTCAAATCCAGCGGCCCTTGGCTTTGATGGTTTAACTCAGACCTACTGGGCTTTGTCTAACGGCTGCATGTCTGGCTACAAGACGGATATTGGCGATGGTACTTTTAATGTGTTCGAGCAAGCTGCTTGGTCTACGGGCATCTCCACCATTGCTTCTCGTTTAACCATTGAGCCGCATTCTGGGGTTGCTATTGCCGAGTATGGCTCGGTTTCAACCTATGACCAAGGCTTTCAGCGGTTAACGCTGGGAGAAGATCAGGCCATCAATCCGAGTGATGGAGCCATGGAGCGAGATGCAATGGTGTATGACCCGGTTCGAGGATGGAACTGGGAAGTGATCAGCTTGGACAGTGAATCAGGATTACAGTTCTTCTGGATGCCTTCAGCTGGGCTTTTGAACGATTACAAGTCCATTTACAGCAACCTAGATGGATTCTACAACAACTATTCCACCGGTATGAATCATGCCGTCATGGATGCTTCCCGTGGCTATATTCATTCGTTGAAGCATATTTCGTCACAGATGAACAATGAACACGAACTCACCCGCGAGGTGAATTGGATCCATGAAGGAGGCGTGAATATTACGCTTCAATCGCCGGGAGAGGTCTTGTTCAGCGGCGATTTTGTTGAGCCTGGTTCGGGCGGCGACGACTTTGGCAGTCCCTCTGGCGGTGGGTCCAATCCTGTTGTCGACATTATTATGATTGGCCCTCAGGTTGTTGGCGGCTTGCCCGATAAAATGCACCCGGGAGAGTCGGTTACCATCCTGGGGCAAGGTTTTACGGGAGACGTGCTTCGAGACAGAGTCTGTGTTCAAGGTATTTGTGTGACCCCAGACCGAGCAACGCCGACTGCCCTGGCCTTTCGCGTACCTCTCGATTTCAGTCAGTTGGATATCCCGCTCAACGCTTATGTTACGGTGGATGATGGCCATATGATGTCTGGGCCGGTACCGGGCAAAAGCAAGCTTGTGCCCCATGTGCCGCTTTGGTCGGTGCCCAAGTGGAGCCGCCACCATGTGTTTGAGGATACGAGCTACTCAGCCGGCTCCATCTATCCATCGCCAGATGGTGTTTACCTAGCAATGGAATCGGATAGCGGCGCAAACCGGGATTACCGGTTGGACGATAATCAAGGTGTTGAGTCTGTGGAATCGAACCATGCGTTATCTGCCGGTGGCTTTCCGGCGATGGTTCAGCCCGGGGGCAACACAACGTTTGCTCTAGGGAGGAGACCACACCCTTCTGCTTCAGATGGTTTTGCTCCGATTCCCGTGGTTGCCGAAGTGCGCGTTCAGTCGCAGATATCGCTTGCTGAAAACCTACCTGCCCGTTCGCATTTCGCGGACTATATTCAGCACTCCACCGAAGCAAGCCGGGGCGGGCTCTCGTTTAATATGATGGACCTCCCCAACGGATCCGATTACCTGGGTGTCTTTTTAAGTCCGGACCAGAGTCACGTTGGAGTTTTAAAAGGTGATTCGGGGCAAGCGAATGCCGGG
>MDSW01007209.1_pt1 | contig 17255 bp, 15 predicted proteins | sample 811171 | NCBI WGS metagenome assembly MDSW01 (sample SAMN05326641, study PRJNA326480) | marine metagenome | isolation source: seawater | place: Atlantic Ocean: North West | collected 2012
AATTAACATAAATTTTTTTAAAATTAAGGAATACTTTAAGTGATAAATCAAAATCATAAGCTCCGTCTGTAGTTCCTAAATAACAAAAAATTAAATTATCTAAATCTAATTTTTTTTTTCTATAAATAAAATTTTCTTTACTTACACCTGTTCTAATTCTAATAAATTTATTTCTTTTAAGATTAGGATACTTGATAAGCAAATAATCAATTGATGAATCTGTCAAACAAAGAGTTTTTTTTGATTCATAAATTATTTTTTTTTCGTATTTATTTAGAAATTTAATTAAAATTGACTTTGAGTTCCAGTTTCTTCTGTCAATTTTCTCCTGAAACCAAAAGCCTCTCATATCAAAAATAAAATCAAGTTTATTATAAATATTTGGAATAAATATAAAAAAATACGGAATATAACTTCTCAAATGAAAAATATATTTTTTTCTAACAACTTTATAAAATATGTAAACATTTAGAATAAAAACTTTCAGAATATTCAGTAGTATTAACTTGTTATATTTAAAATACTTCCATTGGATATTATGATCTGATAGTTGTTTTTTAATATTTTGAAAATTCTTTTCATTTAATTTATTTTTTTTCTCGAAAGAAATTACTTCTAAATTGTAATTATTACTAATTAAGATTAAATATGGAACAATTTGTGATAATCCCAGTGGATCGAGTAGACCATCATATGAAAGATAAAATATATTTTTCTTTTTTTTCATCTTTAATTAAAAATTTTCATAATACCACTTATTAAATTGTATTATTGACCATATTTTATTGTGGTTTTGAAATTTATTAGATTTATTTAAATTTAAAATAGTATCGTAATTAAACAAATTATGCTTCATGCACATTTCTTTACTTAAATAATCATTTGACCATTCAAATAAATCATTTTCTAGCCATTCTGAGATTGGAATTGCAAAACCTTTTTTCTTTTTTATAATAAGTTCTTTAGGAATATAGTCTGAAAGTATATCTTTAAGAATAAATTTGCTTGATTTATTTTTAAAAAGAAATTTATTACTTATATTAAAGCAATATTCAATTAGATCTTTATCTAAGTATGGAGCTCTAGTTTCTAAGCTATTAAACATAGAGGCTCTGTCAACTTTACATAATATATCATCAGGTAGATAATTATTGAAATCAAAAATCATCATTTTTTTTTCAAATGTATCTAAATCATAATTCTCAAATTCGTTTCTTTTATTAATAATATCTGAATATTCAAAATTAATGATTTGATTTATATCTTGCCATTCATTGATCATTGAAAAAAAGTAATCAGTTTCATTATTAATATTATCTAATTTTTCCAAAAATTTCGTCGTATTATTTGTATATTTTTTTAATATAAGTCTAAGTAAATTATTAGGCATTTTTTTTGAAAATTTAATAGATAGTTTTTTTATTATATTGGGTAATAATTTATAATAACTCCAATATTTATTAGCTAAAATATATCTATTGTAACCCCCAAAAATTTCGTCACCGCCATCACCGCTTAGTGCCACTTTTACATTTTCTGAAGCTAATTTAGATACCATATAAGTTGGAATCTGTGATGAATCAGCAAATGGTTCTGAATAAACTTTTGGCATTTCTTCGACAATATTTATAAGATCTTTAGATTTAAATATTAATTCAGTATGTTTTGTTGATAAGTGTGAAGCAATTAATTTTGCTTCATTTGCCTCATTTAGAAAAGAATTTTCATAACCAATAGTAAATGTTTTAGTATTGCCATTAATTTGCTGCATTAATGCTACAATCAAACTTGAATCTACACCTGAAGAAAGAAATGCACCCAAGGGAACATCTGAAATTAATTGTTTTTTTACTGATTCTTTTATTAATTCTCTTGTATTATTTTTAACTTCTTTATAATTTTTTATTTTAGAGATATTTTTATTAAATTTTAATGTCCACCATTTCTTGAAAAATATTCCTTTTTGTATTTTAAATTCATCAAAACTATTAACTTTTTTAAATTCATAGTAATTTAAGTTAATTTCAATATAAGTAGCAGGTGGTAATTTATAGCACTCATTGTAAATTGTTAATGGACAAGGAATGTACTGAGTTTTTAAATATTCACTTACGGCAGATTTGTTAATTGTTAATTGATTATTTTTATTATTTTTTATAGCATTTAAATCTGAAGAAAAAGCAAAACAATTATCACTTAAATATAAATAAACAGGTTTTTCACCGGCCCTATCTCTTGCTAAATATAATTTATTTTTATTTTTATCAAGAAAACAAAAGGCAAACATTCCTTCAATCTTTGTTAATACCTCATCAATTTGCTGATTTTTAAGCAAATAGAATAGTGTTTCTGTGTCAGAAGAACTTTTAAAATTATTTGAATTATAATTAGTTCTTAAATTATTATGATTATAAATTTCTCCATTAAAAACTAATATATTATTATGATCATAAAAGGGTTGATTCCCTAAATCACTTAATTCAAGAATTGATAATCTTGTGTGTCCCAAAAAAATATTATTGTTATTTATTTTTTCAAGTTTGTAATTTTTGTGATCAGGCCCTCTCCTGCTTAAAGTATCTAGATTAGTAATTAATTGAAGGTGATCAAAAGCATAATTTTGTTTAAAAAAATAACCTAGAATTCCACACATTTTATATATATGTAACAATATATTAATAATATTATATGTTAAGCGTAGATTCATTTTTTGATAACAATTTCATAAATAAGGATGATGTATTTATTTTAGATCATGATGATCAATATGCTGAAAATTTTGGAAAACAATGGAAAAAATATTTGTATACTCAAATTGACTCAAAAAATAATTTCAAAATCTCTCATAACTATATAAGTGAATTATTATTCAATGATTTTAAATATATTACAGACAAAAAAATTTTTGAAATTGGATCAGGTGCTGGAAGATTCACAGAAATTTTATCTAAATATAGCAAAGAAATTTATACTATAGATTTATCAAAATCAATTTTTTATAATGTTGAAAAAAATAATCCAAATGTATGTAGGATTAAAGGTAATTTTTTTAATTTAAAACCTAAAGGTAAATTCGATGTTATTATTTGTAGAGGTGTTTTGCAACACACGCCCTATCCAATGATCTATCTACAAAAACTTTTTGAATTCTGCAAAGATAATGGCGTAGTCATATTTGATATATATTCTTTACCTAAGCTAGGAAAATTACATCCTAAATATTTTTTTTGGAGACCATTATTCAAAAAATTTGTTAAATATGAAAATTTTGAAATTTTTTTAAATAAAAATATTAAAAAACTCCTAAAAATTAAAAGATTTTTAAAAACTATTTTTTTTAAATCAAACTTCATATCAGACTCAATCATACCGATATATGATTATAATGGAAAAATTGATCTTAATGAAAGTCAGTTAGAAGAATGGGCTATTTTAGACACATTAGATGGAATGTATGCTGTTTATGACTTTCCACAAAAAAATTCAAAAATAGTAAATTTTTTAAAAAGTAATAATAAAACAATTTTAAAAAATAATAAAAATAAAAATTATTTCATTGTAAAAAATAGTTAATAATTTTTAAGGATTTTTAATAAACCATTTTTAAGTTCAATAAAATCATTCCTTAATAACAATTTCATATTTTTTATATCAGGCTGTCTTCTAGTCATATCACCCTCCTCCAAAGGATCTAAAAAATTTATCTTTGAGCTAGAGTCAGTCAAATTTATAATCATATCTGCTAATTCTTTTACTGAATAGATTTTGTCATTACCAATATTAATTGTTTTATTATTAAAATTTTTATTCAATAAAATATTTGTTGTTGCTTCAATATTGTCATCAATATAACAAAATGTTCTTGTTTGAGAACCATCACCATAAATATTAATATCTTTATTTTTTAATGCATTTTCTATAAATATCGAAACTACAAAATCATTACTTTGATTACTTCCATAGGTGTTAAAAAATCTAAAAATATTATAATCTAAATTATATTTTTGTGAATAAGTTCGACAAAAACATTCACCAACGTTTTTAACAACTGCATAAGGTAGTCTAGAATTCAATGGTGTAGTGTTTTCATGCTGAGGCAGATGTACTGGCTCACCATACACTTCAGAAGATGATGAAAAATAAATTTTTTTAACTTGAGATTTAATCGCTAAATCAAAAATATTTTTAAAGCCTTCTAAATCTTTTAAAACAAGATCAGGGTTATTTAAAGTTCTTTTAACACCTACAACCGCTGCATAATGGTATATATAATCAAATTTATATTTTAACATTAATTCACTTATTTGATCAAATTTATTTATATCAATTCTATGAAATTCTATTTCTTCATTTAGAAGATTATTAATATTACCTGTAATTAAATTATCACAAACATGAACGCTGTTAGATTTAATGGAAGAAAGATAATTAGCTAAATGACTGCCAATAAACCCCGCACCTCCTGTTATTAATATTTTCATTATTTTAAAATTAATTTTTTTATAATTGCAAAAAATCTTAATGTAAATATTTTAAAGTTATATAGTTTTATTGAATATAACATTAGTTTTAGTGTATCTAACTTATTTCTTGAAATGTCTGTAGATGAAAATAAGGCTAGGTACATATATAATTCTGATTTAATTCTATTTAATTCGTTATTTGTAAGAGAATGATTTTTTTTATTTTTAAATATATTAATTAATATTTTTACTCTTTTCTCTAATTCAAAAAAATTATTTTTAGAAACACTTCTTTCCAAATTATTATTAATCTGACTAGTAATAATTGAGCTTGAATAAATATTATATTTTTTTAGTAGTCTTATCCATAATTCCCAATCTTCAGTACCAGAGATAGATCTATTATTACTAAATTGATTTTTCTCAAATATTTCCCTTTTAATAAAAACACTATTTAAGCTAAGCATATTATGATTAAAAATATCTTTATTTATATTTTGATTTCTAAATATTTTTTTTGAAATTTTATTATTTTTAAAATTCTTTACTTGATATGAAAAATGAAAAATATCTGGATATTTTTGCTCATAAATAATCCTTAATGCTTCTTGATAATGATTTTTTAAAGCTATGTCATCAGAATCAAAAAAATTTAAATACATACCTGAAGACTTTAAAAAACCTATGTTTCTAGCCTTTCCTCTTTCAGAATTTTTAATTCTAAAATAATTAATATTTAAGTCAGAGAAATTATTAATTACAGATAATATATCTTCTTCACTTCCATCATCTATTATAATTACTTCAAATTCTTTCAAAATTTGATACTGAAATGATTTTAAAAGATTATTCAATTCAAAAGATCTATTGTAGATTGGTATTATTACTGAAAATTTTACTTTTTTTAAAATTTTATTTTTTGACATTATTACAATAACTCAATAAATTAGATTTTGATTTTTTAAAAATTCTATTAACCTAAATTGTAAGTATTCTTCACCACTTTTTGTTAAATGAGAATTATCATAAAAATATGGCTGATAATCATTAGAAAAAAAGTAGCATTCGTTTTCGTTACAAAAGAAATCATATTCATTAATAAAATCAATTTCATTTTCTTTAGCAAATTTACTAACATAATTATTTAAATTTATTCTAGATTGAAGTTGGTATTTATCTGAATTAAATTTACTTATATGTAAATCATTTTTTGACATTTTTTTTTGCTTCAATATTTGATAATAAACCTACATTAATAAATTCAGCATTACCAATTATAAATATTTTAGTTGAATAATCTTTTAAATAATTAATTAAATGTTGGACATTTTTTATTTCTGAATAATTTTTATACAAATGGTTAATAAAGGCAATTTTTATATTATTATTATTTACAAAATTGATTATATTATTTGTTAACAATATACAGTTATTATCATTAAATATTTTTTTTATATTTCTCAGATAAGAATAGCATTTTGTTCTAATATCATAGATTATAAAATTATATTTTTTCTTTATATCAGAGTTATATAATGATCTAACCCAATCCCAATTTTGTGAATCTCCTAAAAATAAAATATTTTCTAAATCTTGATTAATTACATTATTTTTTTTTATAAATTTTATTTTTTCATTTACATAATTACCTTCTTTTTTAATATCAAGTAAAAGGGATGAATATTTTGTATCTATATTTTGATATGAAAAGTTAATATGATATTTTTGAAAAGTTTTAGATAATCCAAATAAAGAAATTGTTATTAAAAATATAGATATTAAAAAAAATAATATAAAAATATTTTTCTGTTTAAGAAAGTTTCGATTTCTAAAAGGTTTTTCAATATATTTGTTAATCAAATATGCAACTGAGAACATGATTAACAAATTAAATATTATTATAATAAAGTTTGATTTAGTAAATATTATATAAGAAAAAGAAATAACAGGATAATGGATTAGATATAATGAGTATGATATTAAGCCTACATTTACTAAAATTTTAGAACTTAATAATTTATTTAAATAAGTATTATTATTAAAAATGATAAGTAAAGATGTTAAAAACACAATACTTAAAGTAATTATATTTCTGTCAAAATTATTTTCATTATAAAAAACTACAATTAAAATTAAAATTAAAATACTAAATATAGAAACAATATTTGATGATCTATCTTTGTTAAAAAAAATAATAGATATTATACAACCAAAAAATATTTCCCAAAATCGTGAAAATGAAATATAGTAATTTCCAAATCCAATTTCAGATAATCTATTCAATATATCAAATCTGGTATTAAAATTAAACTTTGGATTTTGAAAAAAAAGAAACATACTCACAAAAGTAAAAATGAAAAGTATTAATATAAAAAATTTTTTATTTATTTTATAAATAGGTATTAATAAAATTGGAAAAATTATATAGAATTGCTCTTCAACTGAAAGACTCCACGTATGCAATAAGGGTTTAAACTTTGAGGAAATATCAAAGTAGTTTTCCTCAAGAGCAAAAAGATAGTTTGATAAAAATAATAATGAAGATAATACACTCTGCCAATAATCTTTAATGACTCCTGCAGAAAGATTATAATAAGCTAAAGGAATAGATATTATAATAACAGTAAATAATGCAGGTACTATCCTCCTAATCCTTCTCTCAAAAAAAATTAAAATTTTAAAATTTCCCTCATTAATTTCTCTTAAAATTAGATTTGTAATAAGATATCCACTGATAACAAAAAAAATATCTACACCAAGGAAGCCGCCTTTAAAGAAAGAAATATCAAAGTGAAAAAAAATAACAGCTAATACTGCAATTCCTCTTAAACCATCGATATCAGGTCTATAGTATTTATTTATCAACTTAATTTTAATTTTTTTATTATAAAATTGAATATATACGAAATATTTCTAATTATTAGTTTAATTTTAATTTTAAAATCTAAATTATTATCAAAATACATTTTAAAATATAGTTTACACATTTCGTAATAATAGGTGGATGAATCAAGTTCCGATGATTGTGTTTCATGCATTCTCCATTTAGCTAAGGGTTTATTAAAGCAAAAAATATTACCAAGTTTAGATATTTCTAAAAAGAATATATAATCTGTTATAAATTTAAATTTCTCATCAAATCCTTTGGTTTTAAAATATGAAGATTTTTTAAAAGCAACTGTTGATGATGCTATAAAGCATCCGTACTTTATTAAATTTATATATCCATTTTTTTTTGATAAATTTAAATTAGAAGGATTAATGTTTAAATTTTCTATAATTTTCTCAAATCTGTTATAACTAATATTATTATTGAAATATGTTATGTCACTAAAAATTAAATCGATATTTTGATGATTATTTATTATTTCTAAATAAGTGTTAAGTCTATTTGGCAGAGAGACATCGTCATGATCTAATATTACTATCCAATCGAAAGATGATTTTTTAACCGCATAATTTCTTGAATATGCTAGACCCATATTTGGATTTGAGTAAACTTTAATATTTTTATATTTTTTTTTATATAAGTTTAATATTTCAGAAGTATTGTCAGTAGATCCGTCATCAATCATTATTATTTCAAAATTATTATATTTTTGATTTAATACACTTTCTATTGTTTCATTTAGATATTTTGAAGAATTATAACAACAAATAATAAATGAAAATTTGATTTGATTCATTTTTTAAATTTCAAAAGTACCTTTATCAAAAATATTAAAATTTTATATTTGTAATTCAGACTTATACCACTGTATAATTGTAGAAATTTATAGCATAATTTTTTACTTTTTTTTGTATTAATTGTGAAAAGTAATTTAAAAATTAATTTAAATATGTCACTAATAATATAAAATTTGAAATAATTAAAATCAGCACTATTTATTATATTAATATCTCTTATTTTTATTTTTTTTGAATATTTAATTAAATATTTAATTCTAAAGTATATAACTATATTTTTTGTTACTCTTGTATCTGTTTTATTTAAAAAATTTTCATAATATTTAAAATTATTTATCTTTACTTTAAAATTATCAAATTCCTTGTCCAAATCACTGTCTTTGAATAATTTAATATATTCTCCAATTATCAATAAATACCAAAGATTTATATCTAAAATTTGCTTATATGATTTAAAAGATTTTAAATTTTCTTTTCTAATATAATTAATTATATTTTTCTTTGATTGCTCAGGTTTGATGTTTAAAATTTTTTTATTAATTTTAGTAAATACAGTTTTATAATCTATTTCATTTCCTAATATATCATTTAATTTTTTTGTAGTTTTAAAAAAAATTTCATTATCAATATATTTTTTTAAATTTTTATTATTATAATCAAATATTATTAATTTTTTTTTTAAATTAATAATTTGCAATAAGGCTTGTGTATGGCTATCGGAAATTATAAATTCATAATCATTAATAATTTTATTTAATTCTATATTTTCTAAAATTCTAACTTTCTTCCCAAATATTTTTTTTGTTTTAGTAAGAATTTTTTTATCTTCATTTGGATGAAATTTGATATCTACTTTATTTATTTTTTTTGAATTTAAAATAATATCAATAATATAAGTTATTTTTTTTAATGAATATTTAGATAATGGGTTTATTAACTCTGATCCAGTAAATATTAATAAAAAACCTTTTATACTTTTTTTATTACTACCTTTGTGCTGATATGGCCAACCTGATACTTTTAATTTATTAGCTGTATAACCTAGTTTTTTATATTGATCTTTTTCAAAGATTGATGAAACGAAAAAAGTGTCAACTGGCATCAAATAATTATTAATTTCATTCTGATGAAGAAACATTTGATGTACCTCTTGAGAAGCATAAATAGGTATCCTTCTTTTATGTGCCTCAATAATAAGTAAAATTGGGAGAGGTCTTAATTGAGTTGTTGATACAAAAAAAAAATTAAATTTGATATTTTTTAAAATTGTATTTAGATTTTTTTCTCCATTATAAGCCAAGTGTTTGATTTTATTTTTTTTTAAAATTTCTTTATTTATTATTTTAAGGTTATTTTCAAATATATAAAAAATATTAAATTTTGTATTTTTAAATAGTATTTTTGAATTATTAATATGTTGCTCACTTACAACATAATATAAAACATTATATTTATTTTCATTAATAGTCATTTTTTAATAAATATTTTATTAATTGCTTTGACCTTTTGGATCTTACTTCAATAAAAGATAATGGATTTGTAATTTCAAACAAACCAACTTTATCTCCTAATAATTTACCTTGTCTTAAAAATTCAGGATACGTGATACATCCAATTCCATGATAACCAACCATACTTTTTTCTTTATATTCTCTTGGAATATCTCCGCTATCAATTCTATCAAAATGATTATTTTTTTCAGACCACAACCAATTACTCTCTCTTTTTGAAATTATAACTGTATCTAATCCTTCTGATAATATTTTAGTAATTATTTTATCGAAAACATTTTTGTCTCTTAAAGGATATGTTTCCTCACAATGTAATATTAAGTCAATATCGTAATTTTTTTTCTCAAGTTTATTAAGTGTAAATTTTTGAACTTCCTCTAAACTTACTTTAGGTTTAGACAATTTTTTTGGTCTTAAAACTTGAATATCAGCACCATATTTTTTAGATAATTTTAGTGTTGAATTATTATCAGACGTAATTACAATTTTATCAACATACTTTGATGATTTTAATTGATCAATTGTATATTTAATTAGATGACTATTTCCAATCTTTTGTGAGATACCTTTAATTGGAATAATTGCGAATATGTTTATACTTTTAGGATTTATTGAGCCTGTGTTAATTTTATCAGAAACAATTTTTACAACATTTTTTAATCTTTTATCATTATTATTTTGATGAATGCCATGATAATGAAAAACACTTGCCTCTGGCTCATACACAATATTAAAATTATTTTTTATAATTCTTTCAGCCCATAATCTATCTTCAATATTAGTTACTTTATTATCAAATGGAAATCTTTTCCAAATATTCTTCTTTATTATTGAATTTGCATTATGAAAAAAAGTTTCTTTAACTTGAATTTTTCTATCTAGACCAAATAATAAATACATGTCTCTTTTATCATTATCTTTTGTAAATTCCATTGGCTCTTGTCTTCCGTAGACTGCAGCAAAATTGTCATTTTCTGAAATTGTTTTAACAAGTTTTGAAAGCCAGGTATTTTTTACAGGTAAACAATGTGACGAAAGCATAACAATAAATTCACCACTAGAAACTTTAATTCCTTCGTTTATTGCTTTACCTGGTAAATATCTTTTGATTTTAACAATTTTTTTTATTTTAAAATTTTTTGCTTTTTTTAAAGTATTATCAGAACTAATATTGTCGACAATAATAATTTCAAAATTCTTGTATGTTTGATCATTTATTCTTTTTAAACATTTAGAAATCCATCTTTCTTCATTTTTTGTTCTAATTATAATTGATACCAAAGGTAATTTTTTTTTTTTCATTTTATATATCAAATTTTATTTTTAGATTGTTTGCTATAATATTAAATTCACTATACAAATTATCCGTTATTGGAATTCCTTTTTTAAATCTTTCTTGAGAAATTTTTATTTCAGGATCATTTGGTAACATAACTTTATTATTATTATTTTTTGGTTTAAGTTTTCTTATTCTGTCAGACATTTCTTGTAATTTTTTTTTAAATTGCCTTCCTGTTTTGTTGCCATCAATTTTCATACATATATAAAAGTGAGATATCTTTCTCTTAGATTTAATTGGACTAGTAAACATAGGTAACATATCTTTAGCCATAACAGATGAGGAATATATAGAAGTAAAAAGCTCAACAACATTTGCCAAACCAAATCCTTTATATCCACCAAAAGAGATTAGTGCTGATGCTATATTAGGATTATCTGTAAAATTTCCCTCTTTGTCAGCGGCAAATTTTCCATCTAATTTTATATTTTTACTTAATGAATCTAGAAGTTTATTCCAAGAAATAATAGAGGTTGCTGAGTCAAAACAAAAGGGGGTGGCCTCTATTCTTGGTGCAGCAACGCAAATTGGATTTGTTCCAAAAAATTTCTCTTTTGAGTTGTGAGCTAAAACTAAAGCATCAGCATTTGTAAATCCAACACAAATATAATTTTTTTTTGCAACTTCAATACATGTTGATGCTAGAGCACCACAATGAGATGAATTATATATTGACGCAGCTGCAATACCACTCTTATCCGAAATTTTCATTAATTTATTTACAGCAAACAAAGATGCTGAATGACCAAAAGCATTATCTGCATCTATAGAAATTAATGAAGAATATTTTTTTATAATTTTAAATTTAGGTTTTTTATTCTTGCGCCCACTTTTTGCAGATTTAAGATAGTGAGGCAAAAGTCTTATACCATGTGAGTCTACCCCTCTCAAACTAGTATTACATAATCCATTTGAAACTGCATTCGTGGAAAAAAGATCAAGACCGCTTTTTCTCAAAGTTTTTTTTGTAAATTTTAATAGTTTTAAATAATTAACATATTTCATAGTTTAATTTTTATTTTTTTTTGATGTTTTAAACTTTGGTTGGCTGCCTCAAGAATAGCTGTAGATATGTAGCTACTTTTAAAACTTGGTAAATTTTTATTTTTATCCATAAATTTATAAACATTACTATTATCATTTAAAAATTTTGCACAAATATCAAAATATTTTAGTATACTACTTATACCATAACCGAAAGATTGATTTGATAGATTATTAAAATTTTTAATAATTGATGTAAAATAAGGATTTATATCTTCAATTCCTTTTTCATCAGATACTATCTGCAATCCCCTATTTTTTTGATCGCTTATAATTCTACCTTTAGTGCCTATAAACTTAATAACTTGATCAGACATTGCGCTAGATTTGTTAGAATCAATCCAATTGGATATATGAAATGAAACAAATTTACTGCCGTCTTTTTTTTCCCATTCTATAATTACTTGAATTGAATCATATGTATTAATTTTTTTATTTTTTAAATAATTTTTCTGTCCATAAGCAACTACATTTTTCGGTGTAAAAGATGTCAAATAATAAATTAAATCAACATAATGAATACCTAGATATTGAAAAATATTTGTTTTATTTACCCATTTTGCAAATGAATTTGTAGGAATAGATTTTCTTTGACTATATTCTATTATTGAATATTCTAAATTACCAAGCTCATTATTTTTAATTTTATCTTTTAATATAATATTTGCCTGATCATATCTTTTATGAAATTCAACCATACCAACTAAATTATTTTTTTTTTGCAAGATTAATCATTTTTTTTGCAAATACTTTGTTGGTAGTCATTGGCTTTACTACTAAACAATGTAATTTAAGTTTTAAAAGTTTTATTGTGTATTCATAATGCAAATGATCTGGAATAGATATTATAGAGGTATTACATTTATGTTTTTTAACAATGTTTGATAAACTTAATTTGCGTTTTTCTGTATTAGGATAAAAAAAAATATTTATTTTTTTTTTATAAATTTTAGACAATTGTTTTACTTTATTTTCAGCTTTTATTGAGGACTCAAAACTAGTAGAGCATATAACCACATCATCTAAATATTCATACATTTTTGCTTCAAACAAAGCAGGCAAAATTGTGCCAAATAAATCAGTACCTCGGCCAGTAGTGAACATTCCAGAACCTAATACTAAAAGATTTATTTTATTTTTCATATTTTTTTTATAAGTTTATCGTATTTTATAATTTTAGTATTATCATTCATAAATTTTTTTATAATTTTTATGTCATCTTCATATTTAACAATGATATTAGAAATTTTTGAAGTATTTATGGTAGATATCTTACCACAAAAGAAAGCGTAACCAAACTTTTTATAGTTTGTTAGAAATTTTTTAGAATTCCATGACATTATATTATAATTTATTTGTGAAACTGGATTTATATCTTGTGTTTTTTGTATTTTTTCTTTTTTCAAGAAGTTTACAGGTTTGTTTTGATATAAAAAATGAACTTTATTTTCAACTACTGAAAAAAGATTATCACAGTTATTCTTATTAAACAATTTAACTGATTTAATTATGTCATCTTTGGATTGCAGAGGTGCTATAGGATTGATCCAGAATAAATTTTTACATTTTATATTTTGCAAAAAATCAAAAACAACATCATCAGATTTAGTATCACTTTTTCCTAATTTTTGAGGTCTTAAATAAAAATCAACGTTATATCTTCTAGCAATTTCTTTAAATATAATTGAGTCAGAATTAATATAAATTTTATCAAATTTTTTTGAGTCTTTAGCTGCTTTTACAGCATAATATATTAATGGTTTATTTTTTAATAAAATTAAATTTTTCCATTTCAACCTTTGGCTTCCAATTCTAGCTGGTATAATGGCAATATTATTTTTTTCTTTCATAAGATTTTGTAATAAAAAATTTTCTATAATTTCTTCTAATAAATAAGTAAATTGAGTTAGGTAGAAAACTAATTATTAGTTTTCTTAATTTAAAATGAAATATTTTTGGTATTTTTTTAAAAAATAAATTAACTTTATTTGCTTCATAAAAATTGCTAATATTAACTAATTCTCTAAAGTCTGTGTTTAATGATGAATAAAATTTGATTTTTTTACCATCGAGGTTTTTTGATGAAACTGACTGTATTTCTTCATTAATTTTATCTATTTGTAAATTATTTTTATAAATAAAATACTTAAAAGTATTTAATGAAAAATGAGTAACATGTGCAATATGAAAATACTTACTAATATCAAAATTATAGTTATTATTTTTAATTGAATGAATTGATGGTACCTCAATATATAAATTTCCATTATCATTTAATAGCTCATATATTGATTTGATTTGATTACTTGGATTAATTAAATGCTCTAATACATGAGATAATATTATAAAATCATATTTAATTTCTTTTTTAAAATTCCCAATGTGTATTAAATTCAATCCTTCATTTATACCAAAGTTTAATTGTTCTTTGTCATAATCTATTCCAGTTAAATTATTATAACCAATATCGTTTAAATATTTTAAAATACCTCCTGCACCACAACCAACTTCTAAAATTTTTATATTTTTATTTTTTATAAATTCTTTTGAAAAATTATATATTTTTTTTCCAGATTCATACTGACTTAAAAATCTTTGCTTTGGTGTCTTAAAATGAGCATAAAATTTATTATAATACTCAGAATAAAATTTATTTACAAAATCTTCTTTAAAATACTTAGTTTGTTGTATTAAACCACACTCGGAACATATTCCAGTGGGATAGTAAAATCCATATCTATCAATTTCATTAATTAAAAAATATTTATCATTTTTACATATCGCACAATTATTAAAATTAAGATTTCCAGTATTAATTTCTTTTTCAATATTAAGAAATATAGATTTTAATTCATTTGAATATTTAGGTGTTATTTTTTTATATTTGAATTTAGTATCAATAATATTGTCACTAATTTCTTCAAAATTTATCATATGTATTTTTCTATAAAAGATCTAATATCTTTTACATCATTTGCCCAAATATATTTATTAAAATTTTGATTATTTATTAAAAAAGGATGTTCATCTGATATTTTTTTTAATAAATTACCAATATTCTTAGTAGAGCTTCTATAAATTATATTTTTTTCTTCAGGAAGAAAATTATATTTATCTAAATAGCCATATAAAATAACAGGCTTTAAATAATTAAGCGCTTCTTCTATAGTAGTAGATGAAAAACTAATAAGATAATCACATTGATGTAAATAGTCTATAAACTCACCTGAATGAACAATTTTACAGTTTTGACCAGTATCAATTAAAGTTTTCAAAGTATCAATACTGTAATCTTTTGTTTCTCTTACTTTAATTATTAATTCTAAATTACTAAATTGATTTACTTTATTGCATAATATTTTTATGCCCTCTATGTATTCAAATGCGGTTTCATAAATATACGGTCTCAAGCATAGCTGCTTTGATGTACTAGCGTGAAGTAACTTAATTTTTTTTTGATCGAAATATGAATCTGATTTATTCGAAATTGATTTATACCCCCAAATAATTGGTTTATATGGTTCTATTCTGGCTTCTGGTTGATATTTTTTTAAAAATTCATACGCCATTGGAGATTGAGGTATATTTATGGAAGAAAACTCACTAAATAAAATATCCTTTGCTTGAATATATAATGGCTCTTGATCGATAGATTTATTAGACAAAACATGAGAGCCATGTGATATTAAAATATTTTTTATATTATTTTCTTTAGATATCATTCCAATTAAGGTAGGTTCATACATTCGAAATTGATGACTAATTGTAATTTTTGCAGAAGATTTATTTATAATATTTTTTGTTGATTGGTGAATACTCTCTAAATACGAAGCTATATTTTCAAAATAATTTAACAAGTCTTTGAAAATTAAATTGAATATTTTATGATTGTTTTTAATATTTAAAGAAAGATTTTTCAAATTTATTTTTTTTTTGATTTTTGTAGGATAAAGAATAAAATAATTTTTTTTTTCGAATAAGTTAAAAAGCTGAAATATATTAAGTAAGTTTTCAATAAATGCAAAATTTTTAGAATTTCCAATTGTAATAAATATTTTATTTTTTTTTTGTGAAATATTAATTAAATTTTTTAGACCATAATTATTACCACTAATTAATGTCTTTCTTTTATTTTTAGAAAAAAGAAAGAACAAATACAAAAAAAAATTATTTAATGTTGGGAAAATTTGACTCTTAGTTCTTTTTTCACCAAATGGTCCATAAGAATTTGTAATTACTTTTAAAAATACATAATAAGAAATCTTATCTTTTGATTTTGTTTCAATAATTTTATTATTAAATTTATAAATAAAAATATAATTCATTTTACTAAAAATTTTAAAAATATAGAATAAAGAGTTTATTGATAAATTAAAAAGATTTTCTAAAGTTTTCTTTGTTGAATTGAATAGTATTTCATTTTTTAATGCGTTATTAAACTTAATTTGATATTTTTTTGAAATATCAATTAATTCTCTATGGTCATCATGATTAAAATAATCAATAATATTAATAATATTTTCTTTTTTTAAATTAACTAATTCACTTTTAGCATTTGGAGTAAAAGGTAAATAATAATCTACTTTAATTTTTTCGCTAAAAAAATTTTCTAAATCTTTTTTATCATAAATTATTGCAACCTTTTGCATTATAAATTTCCATTTTTTTGGTATTCATCTAGCTTAGATGATATTATTTCACTAAATAATTTACACCCATTTTCATTAAAATGCATATTATCAAAAAAATAGATTTGTGAGTTATTAATAATACTACTAGGATCAAAATATTCTGATAGCTTAATACTATTTAATTTATTTTTAATTGAAGGATATACTTCTTCTTCTAATATTTTCTTATAAGGACCCCCGATTACTATCTCTGGTATATATAAAAATTTAATATTTAAATTAGAACATATTGATGCTACTGAAATTGTCTTATTTACAATTGAGTTAACTACATCAAAATTTCTATAATTTTTAAGCCTTGCGATATTTACTTTAGATTTATAAAGGACATCAAAATTTAGTGATTTTATCTTTTTAAATTTAAAAAAATTATAAAATGGAAAATTTAAAATATTTGGAATGAGTTGATTAAGCGAAATTGAGAATTGTGTTTGGATATTCTCAAAATCAGAATTAATATATTCAATTCCTTCAGGTATATTTGATATATAATTTAGGTCATTTTTTGCCTGATACATAA
>MDSW01017379.1_pt1 | contig 17248 bp, 10 predicted proteins | sample 811171 | NCBI WGS metagenome assembly MDSW01 (sample SAMN05326641, study PRJNA326480) | marine metagenome | isolation source: seawater | place: Atlantic Ocean: North West | collected 2012
CGACGCTCGTTGGAGAGTTAACGAACCAGAGACAGCTGACGGAGCTGCTCGATGCGACAAGATCAAAGAATTAGCTTTGAACCACGTTGTCACCGGACAAGAACAACACGACAACTTCAACGCTGCATATAAATTCATCAGAGATGAATCTATGCACTGGGGTCCGTTCTATTCAAACGTACCTTGGGGAGCTGGTAAGAGAATCGCAAACTACGAACCATGGAAATTGGTTCCTTACTTCACTGCACCTTGGTCAATTACCTTGAAGTAAGAATCCAATCACAGCAACAAATATCTGGGAACTTCTTCCAATGAGATTCCCTGATAACCAAGAGGGGGCCTGTGGGGGCCCCCTCGTTTTACGTAATTCGTCATTTATTATAATTATATATATGTTTTGGTAATATATATTACTTATTTTAAATACTATATTGACAAATATTTTTATCTAACGTAGCCTATACGTCGTGCAGCTATATTATTAAGATTAATACTTATTATTTGCTGCTGACATAAACAAAGTCATTGAACATGGCTAAAAATAAGGAGGAACACGAGTGATTGAAACACGGAAAAACGGCATTAAGAACATCGTCTTAATGTCCTTGTCATTGATGCTTCTTTCTGCTTTTGTTGTAGCTTGCGGTGGTTCAGATGAATCCTCGTCAGCACCGGCAGCAGCAGCACCTGCGGCATCAGCACCTGCGGCATCAGCACCAGCTAAAGAAGCTCCAAAAGCTGCTGCTAGTGCAGCTCCTACGGCAGTACCTGCTGTAAAACCAACAGTAGCACCTGTCAAGGCGGAACCCGCTAAAGATAGTATAGTAGTGGTAATCAACCAGGAACCTTCAGACCCAGATACATGGAAATCTACTACACTATATCCTAACCAAATCACGCACAACATTACTCAGCCAGTCTCGTTCTTAGGACCAGACTTCGTTGACCATGCGACAGTGGGATTTGAGAGTTGGGAAATGCATGATGGAGGAGCTTCCTGGACATTTAAACTCACCGAAGGAATGGAATTTCATAACGGTGAGCCTTGGGATGCTGAAGCTGCCAAATACTCAATAGATTATCTGGGCCAATGCGTAGAGTGTGGACCTTACGGCCAAGTAGGGCCTTCTACTGCGGACGTCATAGACGACCACACAGTACAATGGAACTTAGAGAATCCTAACCCTGCGTTACCTAGATTTAGTCAATACACAATTTTCAGAGCCCCGAAAGACCATGCTGAACATGACGGCGAGGTCCAAGCGGCCGCAGGCAACACCATCGGCTGGGGTCCATACACATTTGGTGAATGGATTCGAGGTGAAAAATTCACTATCAACAGATGGGATGGTTACAACGCCGATAACAGTGTATTCCTAAACCAAGCAGGAACCATCAATACTGCTGAATACGTATGGAGACTAGAAGAAACAGTCAGATCCGCTATGATTCAAGCCGGTGAAGCAGACATAGCCTGGGGAATGGCTGGTGACATGGCTCAAGATCTTGACAATAGTGATCACGGAGCATGGGTCAAAATCGTATCAGGCGAAGTAAACACTCTGGATGTAGATACTATCTGGCATCCAGAATTGAAAAAGCTGAAAGTAAGACAGGCTATAGCACACAGCATAGACTGCGAAGAAATAGCTCTAGCTCTCTTCGGTGAGCAAAGTAGATGCTCCAGTGGACCTAACGGTATCCCTGGAACCCTTGGAGTTAATGATACTAACTGGAAGCCAAAATACACTTACGACCCCGTGAAAGCTAAAGCATTATTAGCTGAAGCTGGTTATGACGCTTCCAACGAGATCAGCTACTGGACTCGTTCCGGAAGATGGGCTAAAGATGTTGAATTAGCAGAGTCTCTTGCTATCTACTTCGACCAAGTCGGATTAAATATCAAAGTAAACGTTGTTGAATCAACTATTTGGAACAAATATCACAAAGCAGGTCCGGCTCATATATATAGCGCTTCAATTGATGCCGGTAAAACCCATGAAGAGGCTGTTGCCGACGTCCATGCCGGAGAGCCACCAGCTGATCCTGGTGTGTCACCTGGCTTGGTATACTTCGCCCCTGGCGGAGAATACTTTGACTTCGGAAGACAAATCAAGTTCTATATGAACTGTGCATCTGTAAGATCTTCTAACTGTGATGCAGACACTCATACCTTAGGCCAGAGAGCTATTGCAGCTGCAGGAGATGAGCGTAGGCAACTCATGGAAGAAGTTTACGACGTATTCAGTGATCGGCTCTATCAAATACCGATCATGGAAATCGTAGCCGTATGGGGAGTAAACAAGAATCTGGACTTCACCAATATGCCTGGTGGACGAAGAATTTTGATCAACACCACACACTTCAAATAGGATACAAAAAAGAACACCCTGGAAATTTCCAGGGTGTTCTCACGTATTAGTTTATGCTGATTTCACCCAACCTGTTGAAGTAATTTCCCATCCACACTAGTTTCTACAGAATTTTCTCCTAGAAGATCATTCAATCTTGAAATCAATCCTTCATCCATACTTACCGTCACAACCGGCAAATCCATTATGATGACTTTTCCTAAAGCCTTAATCTTAAAATTCACCTTACATTGACCTGGATATTCCAACATTATTTTTACTGATTCTCTCAATTTATGAGCATCATCAATTGAATCTTCCGTTTCTTCTAATTTGATCATCATCACTTCATTTTTTGATACTTCAGTTCCTGCTTGAGTAGCATTATCCATAGTAGTTTCCAAACTCATGTCTCCTGCTGTTATATTTTTTGGTTGTTTGACGGCAGGAACATATACACTATCTTCTACTACGTCTGGCGTGACAGCAGGATTTTCTGCTCTTTCACATTGAAAACTAGGCTCATCCCCTCGCTGCCTAATCTTGCCATAAATTCTCAAAGGAATACCTTCAACCCACTGTATATCAGTTTGTTGCAAATTCTGAGGCCACACCCAGCCGGTCATATTTCCATCAGCAAATTTAATATCCAATCTTAAATATTCTTCATTCTTACTTTTAGTCACGCCCTTAAACTTACTATCAATTATCCCTATCACTGATACATCTGACCCTATTTTCATTACCTCAAGAGTATCAAGAGCGATTCCATTGTGAGCCGTACTTGGCCCTCCGGTCATTACTGACAATTTCAGGCCTAATAATTCTTCTTCCCATTCAATAACTTCTGAAAAAGGTGTTTCTGAATTTGATAAAACTATCCCTGCTGCAGCTGCATTTTCATTTGATCCAGAATCTATTTCAAACATTTTTGTTTGTCCTGAATTCCTGATTCTCGATTCCAATTGAATAGTAGCAAGCATAGACTCTAGAGCATCAAACAAGGATCCGCGTTCTCCAAACTGATCGAATGCCCCCACTTTAATTAAGCTCTCAAGCACTCTTCGATTAACATATTTGGAGTCCACGCGATTGCAGAAATCGTCTATTGATTTATACTCTCCATTCTCCTCGCGTTCTACAGTCAGTTCTTTGACTGATGCATATCCAACATTCTTGACCGCAGACAATCCAAAATCAATTTGTGAGTCTACAGATTTACTGATGCTGAATTCAGCTTCACATACATTGATATTAGGAGCTCCAACAACAATATTTAAATTCTTACATTCCATTATTGAAGAAAGCATTTTTTCTGGATTATCACTCTTGGCATTCAAAACCGATGCCATGTACTGCATCTTATAATGTGTCTTAAAGTAGGCTGTCCAATAGGATATTAGTCCATAACTGACACTATGAGCTTTATTGAATGCATATCCAGCAAATGGCTCAATAAGTGTAAATATTTCCTCCGCTAAATCTTGCGAATACCCTTTTTCCATGGCTCCTGCCACAAATCTTTCCTTTTCTTCATTCATCAAGCTCTGAATTTTCTTACCCATAGCCTTTCGTACTATGTCAGCTTCACCTAAAGTGTATCCTGCAAATTGTTGGAATATTTTCAAAATTTGGTCCTGATACACGATTATTCCATACGTTTCATCTAATATTTCTTTCAGACTCTCGTCCGGATATTTAGCTGTGGTTTTCCCGTGCTTGGCATCAATAAATGTGTCGATATGTTCCATCGGACCAGGTCTGTATAAGGCTATCATAGCCGCTATGTCTCCCAAGTTAGATGGTTTAAGTTTTTCTATGTATTTCTGCATACCAGCACTTTCAAGCTGGAATATATCTGTGGTCTTACCTGTTCCTAAAGTTTCAAAAGTATCGATATCATCCAATGGAATGTCTGACAATTTAATTTCTTCTCCTAAGGTATCAGTTATCAATTTCAAACATTTATCCAATATGGTTAGGTTTGTTAATCCAAGAAAATCCATTTTTAATAAACCCAGTTTCGCGACTGGGTCCATCGAATATTGTGTCATCAGAACTTTATTATCTTCCGATGCTCTAGATGGACGTTGCAAAGGCACTGTTTCTGTCAATGGGCTTTCTGAGATCAAAACTCCTGCCGCATGAGTACCAACGTGATGAACTGTACCCTCTAAGCCTTGTGCGTTCTCGATGAGAGTTTTCATGGCAGGGTTTTCATTGTAAATCTGCCTGAATTCGTCACTCCCATCCAATGCTTCTTGTATTGTTCTAGCTTTAAACGGGACTAATTTAGCTAATTTATCAACCTCACCGTAGGGAATCCCAAGCCCTCGACCAACATCTCTGATAGAAGCCTTAGCAGCCATTCTTCCAAATGTGATAATTTGAGCTACTTTATCCTCTCCATATTTCTCAGTGACATAATTCAAGACCTCATCTCTGCGATCATCTTGAAAGTCCATATCAATATCAGGCATTTCTTTTCGTTCTAAATTCAAGAATCTTTCAAATACAAGATTGTACTTCAGCGGATCCACATCTGTAATTCCTAAACAATACAAAACCAAACTTGCTGCAGCGCTACCTCTCACAGCAAACATGATGTCGTTGTTTCGAACAAATTCTATAATGTCTGACACAACCAAGAAATATTTCCCAAAATTAGTCTGTGTTATAACATCAAGTTCATAATCCAATCTAGTTTGAATACTTTCAGTGATATCGTAGTATCGTTTTTCCAGTCCTTCTTCACATAAATGCCTCAAATAGTCATCAGCGGTATCAAAACCTGGTGTATCAAATCTAGGTAAATGAGTTTGCCCAAATCCTAACTCCAAATCACACATATCAGATATCTTTTGCGTATTTTCTAGAGCCTCTGGAAGATCCGAGAATAGTTCCCACATTTCTTCGGGAGATTTCACGTAATAGGAATCATCATCCATCCGTAGACGTTTCTCGTCATGGATAGTCGTATTAGTTTGAATTGCTATGTATAGATCTTGTAGATGATTGTCTTCTTTATGAGTGTAGTGGGAGTCATTGGTGACGACTAATGGGATATTTAAGGTTTCAGACATTTTAATTAAGGCTGTATTAATATCTTCTAATCCTGGGACATTTTCATGCCTTTGAAGCTCAAAGAAATATCTGTTCTCAAAGACCCTGTTGTACCATAACGCTACCTCTTCGGCTTTATCTAAATTGCCGTCTAAAATATATCTAGGTATTTCCGCTGACGGACAACCCGACAACGCAATTAATCCGGCATTTCTTTCTTCGAGTAATTCTTTATCAATTCTAGGCCTATAATGGAATCCTTCTATATGCGATTTGGTTACCAGATACATCAAGTTCTGATATCCTTCGTGGTTTTGAGCCAATAAAACGAGATGATATGGGCTCCGCTCAGATGGACCTTTTTCGAATCTAGATGTGTGAGCCACATACACTTCACAACCAATAATAGGCTTCACGCCAACTCTTTTACATTCCGAGTAAAAATCTACTGCTCCATACATTGATCCATGGTCCGTTATCGCCAAGGAATCCATGCCAGCTTCTTTTGCTGTCGCTACTAAGTCCGATATTTTACTGATACCATCCAGCATTGAGAACTCTGAATGCATATGGAGATGGGTAAACTTTTTATCCAATTATTATTCCAATTTGTTCTTCTGATTGTTTTTTGGGAATCAGCCTTGCCTTTACGCCTAAATATCTAAGATTTTTTAGAATTTTCGGCTTTTTTAGCTTCAGCAGGTGCTTTTTTAGCTTCAGCAGGTGCTTTTTTAGCTCCCGATTTAATACCTGATGATTCTCCCCAAGTGGATGCCTCTACATAATTCTGGAATTGCTTTTGTTCACCGCAGTTTAAACACTCGCCTTTGCTCTGGGGACCTGTAGCTGCTTGAATTGACCAGTGATGTACACAATTTTCAGCTTCTGACTTCTTTACCATGATTCCCTCCTCACTGTACAGCCATCCCAGTTTGTAGATCTATCTAATCCCAACAATCATAATTTCTATTAAGATTATTTTATATCCTAAAGATTAGAGAAACATCAAGACTTTTACAACACAACTAGGCATATCTTTTAAGCATTTTTTAATCTTAGAGCAGGAATGGCGTAACCGTTCTAAGCATTATATCAATTCTGAAACAATTCGTGTTACACCCCACCCTGCCAACCATGCTGAATGTCTGCCGTCACCCCCGGCTACCAACACCACGATGTCTTCTGCGCATGTAGTAATTGGGACTAGAGTATCATCGTCATCAATATCAATACTTTCCGGCCAAACTCTATTACTCCAATGAGCCTTTTCTTTTAATCTGGAAATAGGCATCCTAGCATTTGCAAATATAAATTCTTTAATATCATTCTTGGATAATCCTTCAGCAGCTATTTCGTTAGCGTGTTCAGGACTAAGAACCAATGTAATCTGTGCACCCGATCCTATCTGATAATAATTTGCGAAACCTTCCGTTACAACTGATTTCACAAGTGTATCCAATGCCAATTTACCGCTTGAACTAGAATCGAATACATTATAGACACCTCTAATTCCTAACAAAGTAACCATATTGGTGTCTTTTGAATACCCTAATTCTTCTTGTCTACTCTCCCAGGGGTTCCTAGATTCGTTTTCCCCAAAGCAGAAGCTAAACCTACCCGGGGTAGACAAAGTTGCTTTATCCATTACTCCTGGAATAAGTTCACCCAAATTCCTAATTACTAATCTCACCGCTCTTCCTATTGTAGCGTTAGCCCTAAAACCAGGACCAAAACAGGCTGCGTCTGAGTGAATTCCTATCTGGTCGCGAATAGGTCCGTTAACAACTACTACACATGCAGCACCACCAGTAGTAGCCTGAACTCCTCCCACATTAAATTCATCTTTTAATACAGCCTTTACTGCAGCTAGAACAACCGGGAAATATTGTGGCTTACAACCTGCCATGACAGAATTTATAGCCACTTTCTCTACAGTAACTATCTTATTACTTGGCTGAATCACACCTAGTTCAATATCAGGAGATAATCCAGACGGTTCTATCATTTTAACTACCAAATCTTCTGTTGCAGGAACTATAGGCAATCCATCTGACCAGCCTTCAGATTCGTAGTAATCCTGTATCTCAGAATAGGAGTCCTGTAACTCGATCTGTCTAGATGATAAACGCATGGGCTCCTTCATATAATCAAAGCATCAGCAATTTCAGGTGCATGTGATTTAGCCAATTGTTTAATCTCCTGTTCACTTTTAGGAGTTAATGGGCTTGGTAAAATCACGATTTTGACATCTGGCATGCCTAAAGCTGCTGCCCGGGCTTGAGCAGCAGTCGTAAATGTACTACTGACAATAGACACCGATGGAATGCCTGCTTCTTCTGTTAATACTGTGTCGTGGAGACCCCACGCCGTGCAGGACCCTCAATCAGCAATAGCGTGTACTATAACATCACATTTTTCAATCAATTCATTGAGAGTTTCTGAATCACACGCCTCACTGTATGCTCTTTTTTTCCTGTAAATGACTTCAGACGCTCCAAATTCTGTAACCAATACTTCCTCTAATTCTTTCATGAATGTATCAGCATGGAGTTTTCTGTTTTCAAGCAACCCTACTACAGCACCTTGAATACTCGTTATACGATTGGATGTATCGTTTTGTTCAATAGTTTCTTCAGATCTAGGAAATAAAACTTTAATCATTTCACCTCTACTAATTTGTCATCTGGAAAAATTTGCCTTCAGTTTTTATGCTAGGAGCTATAACCATATCAGCGGAGTGAAAATCTTTTATTGTATAAGATCCACACATGCCCATAGCTACTCTCAAAGCACCCACAAAATTCTGTGTCCCATTAGTCATAGATGTAGGTCCATATAAAACTTGCTTTAACGTGCCTTTAGTACCTACTGAAACTCTGGTACCTCTCGGCAATTCGGGATGAGGGTTAGCCATACCCCAATTAAATCCTTTCCCAGGCGCTTCTTCACATTGTGCGAAAGGAGTGCCTATCATTACGCCGTCTGCTCCACTAGCAAGGGCCTTACATATATCTCCTCCGGTTCTAAATCCTCCGTCGGTGATTATGGAAACGTATTTGCCCGTGTCCTTATAAAATGCTTCTCTGGCAGCAGCACATTCCAAAGTAGCCGATACTTGGGGCACACCGACTCCAACAACTTCTCTAGTCGTACAAGCCGCTCCCGGGCCCACACCCACCAGCACAGCATCTATACCTGTCTCCATTAATTCGTAAGCCACGTTATAAGAAACACAGTTTCCTACAACGATAGGAACATTAAGGTTATCTAGCAATTCATCAAAAATTAATCCTCGATAGCTCCTCGATACATGGCGTGCTGTGGTAACTGTGCTCTGTACAAATATCAAATCCGCTCCCGCCTCAACTGCAATAGGCGCCAAAGCTTTAGTATTTTGAGGAGTGAAAGATATACCACACGTAGATCCTTTAGACTTGATTCGCTCCACGCATTCAGCCACTAATTTCTCTTGCAATGGAGCGGAGTATACTTCCTGTAAATATGAAGTTACTTTTTCTTGGGGCATATTAATGATTTCATTTAAGACAGTTTCTGGATCTTCGTATCTTCCATATATCCCTTCCCCATTTAACACCCCCAAGCCACCATTAGAATCCATTAAGGTAGCGAAATCTGGAGATACGGCCCCATCCATAGCAGAAGCCATAATTGGGATATCGAATGTCAGAGAACCTATATTTAAGGCTGTTGAAGTCATGTCTGGATTGATTGTCACATCTCCTGGCACTATTGCCACCTCATCAAATCCGTAAACCCTCTCGAGTTCTTTAAAAGTTTTTCTAACCATCACCATTACCTCTTCTGTCTTTCTTTAGAGATCCTAATCATATTATAAGTCTAAACTCTCATCCACACTTAATCACTTCTGTTTCTTCGATTTGTACTATTTATCCTAAAATGCTAGTAAGGACCTCATTTATGTCACCCGCATATATGATATCCATTTCCTTGTCAGGAATAGTACGGAGCTCTTCTGTCTTAGGAATTATACATTTTTTGAAACCTAATCTTTTTGCTTCTTCTATTCTTTTAGAAAAATTAGAAACCGGCCGTAATTCTCCCGTCAAACCTACTTCTCCAAAAACCACTAATCGCGGATCCAGTGGGACGTCACGGAAGCTTGAAGCTAAAGCACACAAAATAGCGCAGTCAACAGCTGGTTCATTGATTTTAAATCCTCCGACCACATTCACGATAACATCTTGGGCGGTCATGGAAATATTCGTTTTTTTTGACAGAACTGTTGTAAGCATCAACAGTCTATTGAAGTCAATTCCACTTGCTATACGTCTAGGGGCAGAAGTACTGTAAGTAGGGGACGTCAACCCCTGTACTTCCATCATCAAAGCTCTATTACCTTCTATAACTGGAGTTATGCACGATCCAGAAGTGTTATCTAAGCGATTGGATATCAAGTTCTTTGAGGGATCTTCAACTGGAGTTAATCCAGTGATTCCCATACTTAGAACCCCAATTTCTGTAGTCGAACCGAATCGATTTTTTGTACTACGCAACAATCTGTAATCGTTGAGGTTCTCTCCTTCAAGATACAAAACAACATCTACCATATGTTCCAAAACCCTAGGCCCAGCTACAGTTCCATCTTTCGTTATATGTCCTGCGATAATCACCGGTACATTCTCCGACTTTGCCCAGTTCATCAGTATTAACCCACAATCCCTGATTTGAGAAACACTGCCTGGGGGAGAATTATTAGAAGAACTTTCCAAAGTCTGAATAGAATCAACAACCAGTAATGAAGGACTATAACCTTCAATGTCTCGCAAGAAGTCTTCCAGGCAAGTATTAGATGACAAGATTAAGTTATTACCAGCAATGCTAAGCCTTTTAGACCTAGATTTAATTTGTCGATCAGATTCTTCTCCGCTTAAATATAAAACAGGGCCATGGGAGGAACATTCATCTGCGATTTGAAGTAGCATCGTAGACTTTCCTATACCTGGTTCCCCTGTGATCAATATCACTGAATCCGAGGTGATTCCTCCCCCCAATACTCGATTTATCTCTCCATTACCCAGGATAATCCTATTACCTACGGATTCATCTACAGACGACAAATCTATCAGAGGTGTGTTTTTAGTTTTCGAAGCATTAAGCGAGGATACAGGTAAAGAAACCTTAGTCTCTTTCATTGTATTCTGAGATCTACACCACGGTGACGGGCAATATTCTTGCCAGCGGTCTGCCTCATTACCGCAATCAGTACAGATCCACACGGTATGCGTTGATGAAGCCATTCACATCCACCTTTTAGATTATATCTGACTAATGGTCAAGATTAAGCTGTAGGCACCACTTCTGACTGAGAACCTTCACAAGTTATTTTGAGTCCGTCTTTTTTGACATCGATTTTAGCGGTATACCCTTCTTTCAATTTTCCAGATAAAAGTTCTTCAGACAAAGCATCTTCTATCTCATCTTGAATCAGTCTTCTCAGAGGCCTGGCACCTAGCAAAGGATCAAATCCTTTTTCACCGAGGTATTTCTTAGCCTTTTGAGTTATTTTTAAACTTATATTCTTTTCTTTCAGTTCAGATCTAACCATATCCATCATCAGATCCACTATTTGTATGATTTCTGATTCAGTCAACTGATGGAATACTACGGTAGAGTCAATCCTATTCAAGAATTCCGGACGGAAGAATCTTTTTACTTCTTCCATAACCTTATCTTTCATTCTGGCATGTCTACTGTCATCTTCCTGAGATTGATCTGATTTCAAAGCAAATCCCAAGGATGAATCTCTCTTGATTAAGTCAGATCCCAAGTTACTTGTCATCACTATAATTGCATTTCTGAAATCTACTTTACGACCTCTGGCATCAGTCAATTGACCCGCATCAAATATTTGAAGCAGTATATTAAAGACTTCTGGATGAGCCTTTTCTATTTCATCAAGCAATATACAGCAGTAACTCTTCTTACGAACAGCTTCAGTTAACTGTCCTCCCTCATCGTATCCGACGTATCCTGGAGGAGCTCCGGTGAGTCTAGCCACAGTGTGTCGTTCCTGAAACTCAGACATATCCAATCTAATCATTGAATCTTCATTACCAAACATGAATTCTGATAATGCTCTTACTAATTCTGTTTTTCCAACGCCTGTAGGACCCAAGAACATAAATGCTCCTATCGGATGTCTGGGATCCTTTAAGCCAGCTCTCGCCCTTCTCACAGCTTTGGATATGCTTACAATAGCCTCATCTTGACCTATGATGCGACTATGAAGTTCTTCTTCCATTTTTAACAAGCGTGAAGTTTCTTCGTCAGCAAGACGAGTAACAGGAATTCCTGTCCACATACTAACCACTTCAGCGATGTCTTCTTCAAGTACCGAAGCTCTATTTTTAGATTTGTCTTCATCCCATTCTTTGCGTATTGTTTCCAATTCATCATTAAGTTGTACTTCTTTATCACGCAATTCTGCAGCATGTTCATATTGCTGAGACGCTATAGCTTCGTCTTTCTGACTTCTAACATCTTCTAATTTTTCTAATACTTCTTTAATTCCGACTGGGGTGATGTTCCCTCTTAACCTAACCCTAGAAGAGGCTTCATCAATTACATCAATTGCTTTATCTGGCATGTATCTGTCTGCTATGTATCTTGTAGCTAAAGAGCAAGCAGCCTTAATAGCTTCATCGGTTATGTTAACTTGATGATGATCTTCGTATTCTTGTCTGATCCCCATCAAAATCTGTACAGAACTTTCTTCCTCAGGCTCTTCCACTCTCACCGGTTGCAATCGTCTTTCCAATGCAGGGTCACGTTCAACATACTTTCGATAGTCATCAAGAGTAGTTGCGCCGATGCACTGAATTTCACCTCGGGCCAATGAAGGTTTCAATATATTGGATGCGTCTACAGCACCTTCTGCTGCGCCCGCACCAACTATGGTGTGTATTTCATCAATAAATAAAACACAGTTTCCTGCTGACTTTATTTCTTCAATTACTTTCTTAAGACGTTCTTCAAACTCACCTCGGTACTTAGTACCAGCAATCAATGAGCCCATATCTAAGGTGACCAATCTTTTACCTGTAAGTGTTTCAGGGATGTCACCGCTACTTATTCGCTGAGCCAAAGCTTCAACTATTGCGGTTTTCCCGACACCTGGCTCCCCTACTAAAACAGGATTGTTTTTACGCCTCCTGCTCAATATCTGCACTACTCGTTCTATCTCGGAATCTCTCCCAACTACTGGGTCCAACTTTCCTGATCTAGCAGCTACGGTCAAATCAATTCCTAATTGATCCAATGTTGGTGTTTTAGTGCCACTTCTCTGACCTTGTCCACTTGATGGCTTAGTGTTACTCAAAATTTGTTGTGTCTGAGCTCTGACTTTATCTAACGTCACATTTAGACTCTCCAACACCCCTGCGGCTACTCCTTCACCTTCTCTAAGTAAGCCTATCAGTAGGTGTTCCGTACCTATGTATGTGTGATTCATTCTTCTTGCTTCATCAACAGCAAGTTCCACAACCTTCTTAGCCCGTGGAGTTAAGCCTATTTCAGATTCAACAGGGCTTTCTCCTTCACCGATTATAAATTCTACAGCAGATCTTACTTTCGCCAATTCAAGTTCCAGTCCGGAAAGAACTCGCGCCGCAACACCTTCTGTTTCCCTCACCAAACCCAACAATACGTGTTCGGTGCCAATGTAATTGTGGTTGAATTTTTGGGCTTCTTCTTGCGCAAGAGACAATACTCTTCTGGCTCGTTCTGAGAATTTTTCAAATCTACTACCCATAATCAGGCTCCTTGGTGGATTTATTTTAATCACTCTAAGTAGGTGAACGTATAATTCACTTAAGTTCAAATTATAATTTAGTGCGTAGGAAGTGTAAAGGTAAGCTGTGCATGCATTTATATCTAGTAAAAACAAAAGGCAGGAAGAATATCTTCCTGCCTTTTGAATAGTGGGCAATGACCTATTTTCCCGCCCAGTTGCCCAGGGAGTATCGTCGGCGCTGAAGCGTTTCACTGCCGTGTTCGGGATGGGAACGGGTGGGACCACTTCGCTAGAATCACCTGAAGCAATTATCCGACATATTAATGAATAACGCAATACCAAATGTTTCGCCCAAACGGCATTGTATGTGCTAAAATAATTTCCCGATGCTGCAAAGCATCATTCAGGGCCGTTAGCTCAGTTGGTAGAGCACCTGACTTTTAATCAGGGTGTCGTGGGTTCGAGCCCCGCACGGCCCACCACCTAAAAATCGATACCATATACAGAACAAGCTGTATCTTTGAACATCTGAGCCCGTTCATTTGAATTATATTTTCTGGATAGGATTTTAAAAGCGTTATATAAAACATTGTATGAAAAGGAAACTTTATCCACCGGAAAATTACTCTCAAACATAGATCTACTTGGTCCAAACTGATCTATACAATAATCCAAGAATGGAGACATATCCTTAGCTAGTTCCTCCGAACCTATAGGTGTTTCCCTCGTATCCCATCCAAACCCTGTCTGAGGCATCCCTAATCCGCCAAGTTTGATAAATACGTTTGGGCATTCGGCCACAGCAGCTAAACCAGTTTTCCATTTCTCAATTATTTCTGAATCATTGCCTGCATAAGGGCCGATCCTTAATAATCCTCCTACGTGGTTCAAAATGATTTTCAAATCTGGTAAGGATTTTGCAAATTCTGCTAATTCAGTCAATTGAGGAAAGAACAACCACGCTTCTAATGATAGCCCCATGTCACTGAGAATTTTGGCCCCTTTCCTAAACTCAGGGTCGCTAAGTTGATTCTGTTTAGCTCTACCTCTAGCTGCTTTATTTTCTATTTCTGGATGGGGGTCCCAAGTTACCGAATGTCTTATGCCTTTGAAACGGCTAGGACTTGCGACCAAAAGAGACTCTAATACTGGTCTAACTCTATCACCCAACAGCAGATTCGCATGCCCAATAATCGAAGCGGCTGCACGAGATTCACCATACAGTCCGCTAGCGCTAGCTGCCGACAATCCTTGTACAAATTCCACTTCTCCTACTGGTTTCATCTCATCAGGGCCATCTGCTTTGTACATAGCACCAGCTTCTATAAACACAGTAGAGGTGACATTATGACCACTATCAATATCAGAAACGAGTTCATGTAGCAGATATCTTTGATAAGGCATTCTCACTGTCCGTAAATCCCAAAAATGGTGGTGGGGATCACAAATTGGTAATTTAGGTTCTAAAGTCGGTTCACTAGTCAAAGCTAGCCAATCATTATTTCCATACGGCATAGGTAAACTCCATTTGCGGTTATTTGATACCAAACATAAAACGGCCTATTCGTTCTCTAATCATATCTGGGTTTGAAGGTGACGGTAATGTTCCAATTCTGACATCTCTATAGTAACGCTCGAAAGATTTAGTTTCATATAAACCATTTGCGCCTCTAATCTTAAACAATCTTTCAACAGCAGACTGGGCATTTTCTCTAGCCAAATTACCAGCCATTTGTAATTTAATTAATCGATCTTCTGCAAGAGGTAATCCGTTATAAACCTCAAAGGTATAATTATATAATTCTTGATTTAAGAAAGCTTTTGCTGACTCCAATTCAGTGACTGAATCAGCCATAACAAATTGATTACCTATTTTTTCAGACCTTTTAATAGGATCCGCACTCACTGTATTCGATAGCCCCCCAGTAGATACATTTGTAGAGTTAGCAACTTGAATTGTTTCTTCGATAGCCGCCTCAGCAACACCCAATACTGTAGCCGCAGGCCCTAAGCTGAAACCAGCTGGATTCCGTAACGCAAATGGAACATCATCTCCTGTAACTGCAGGTTTGTTTTCCATAATCCAATTTTCATCGATAGGCACATCTTGTACTAACAAATCATTACTCATACTAGCCTTCAATGACATTGTATGCCATGTATCTTGGAGTTCTAGTCCTGGCAAGTCTGCAGGAACTATCACATATCCTATCTTAGGAGTATCCGATTCTGTAGGTAATTTAGTACAAAGTAGCATCCACTTAGCATATAAAGAAAAACTTAGAAACTGCCAATGTCCCGACAATGTGTACCCAGAAGACGATTTAACCACTTGCCCTGATGGGACCACTCCTTGAGATATTACTGATCCATTACTGCTGACATCTTTGAGATAATGTGCAGATTTTTCTCCCATAAGAGAATAAAGCCTGGCACAAGCCATGTTGTGGTTACCAATGCACCAGGAAGTAGCAGCGCAAGCAGATCCCAAATGCTTGAATACTTCATATCTAGTAAGCAAATTTGCTTCTGTCCCACCAAGCGTTTTTGGAGTAGACATAGATAATAAACCTGTTTTGATTACATCGTTAACTGTTTCAGGAGCCAATTTTTTCGCTTGGTCTGCCTCATAAGCTCTATCAGCGACTTTACCTGAAATTGATTTTGCCTGGTCTAAAACATCGTTATCTAAAAATTGTGTCTGCACTTGTACCTCTTTAATCCAACCTTATTTAATCGCCAATAGCATAACTTTCACGTCTAAGGTCAGAGCTTCCGTTTAATGTTTTACGTTCTCGATCCATTTCTATGGCTGACAATGAACCCAATCGTGGGGCCCAATCGTTCAAAATTTGAATCTCATGCCCCAATGACATTAAATCATCCGAGCATTCTGAATTTATTCTCCCTTCTAATGTTACAACATTCTTCTCGTAAGGATGAGGAACATGAGATGCAGGGAAACTCCATGTAGCGAACCTTGGGGCTTCAACGGCTTCTTGGACATCCATATCAAATTCCATGACATTCATTAACAATTGGAGCATTGATTGACATTGTACATCTGCTCCAGGAGTACCAAATGTCATCCATAATTTACCATCTCTAAAAGCCATCCCAGGTGTGGGTGTTAGTCGAGGACGTTTGCCGGGCATGATAGCCGCGGGATGATTGGGATCCAACCAAGCTTGCGATCCTCTAGCTGACATGGAGAATCCTAATCCTTCTACGACAGGAGCTCCTTCGATGCCATCGCTTGGGGTTGCAGAAAACCCATTACCCCATTTATCAATAACACATATATAACTGGTGTCTGTCTCAGCGATTCCAGATACTGGCTCTGGGTGTAAATTAGGTTTAGGCGTATCGTCACAATCCATAAATTCATATGGATTACCTGGATCAGGCATTCTCTGGATTGCATGATTAAAATCTATTAACGACCTTCTCAGTTCTGCATATTGGGGATCTAATAATCCAGATATAGGAACATCAACAAAATCAGGATCTCCATAATATTGATGTCTATCTGCAAAACACAATTTTAATGCTTCTACCATCGCATGAATGTATGCCGGTGTATTATGTCCCATCGATTTCAAATCTAAACCAGCTACAATATTTAACGCTTGCAGCAATACTGGACCTTGGGTCCAAGTATCAGAAGAGAATACTTGTGTTCCTTTGTAATCCGTGCTCAAAGGGGTCTTCACCTGCACGCTAAAATTAGCTAGATCTTCTAACTCCAGTAATCCACCCATTCGCTTTGAAAAGTCAGCCATATCTCGAGCTATGTCACCTTTATAAAAAGCGTCTCTCGCGGCCAAAATTTTTTCTTCTCTAGTACCGTCAAAGTTTTGTTCTGCTGAAACAAGTCTCTCAAATGTTCTGGCCAAATCAGATTGGATCAAAATGTCACCTGGATTCATTGTCTTTCCATTCTTATAGAAAATTTTATCGGTACTGTCCCAGTGTCTTATAGTGAAATCTGTAGAATCTTTTTTCTCATATTTAACAAATAGATTGTGTAAGGAATGGTGTATAGGAAATCCAAATTTAG
>MDSW01050331.1_pt1 | contig 17248 bp, 16 predicted proteins | sample 811171 | NCBI WGS metagenome assembly MDSW01 (sample SAMN05326641, study PRJNA326480) | marine metagenome | isolation source: seawater | place: Atlantic Ocean: North West | collected 2012
AATTCAGTTTCAAAACAAGAGTATATACGTTATTTGTCAAAACTGAAGTTATGATTGAGACATTGGTACCCCTCCTTCAGTTGACTATTGCTGTTGTGATTTTTGCTGTTTGGATAGTTAGACCAAAGCTAGAAACAAATTACCGTGCAGGTAATGCAACAAATATTTTTGAAGAATTTGAAGTATATGGATTGCCAAACTGGTCTGTATATCTAATCGGAGGAACAAAACTCGGTCTAGCAATGTTACTAATTGCTGGAATTTGGTATTCTTCAGTTGTCCAATATGCTGCGTTAGGAATGGGTATTTTGATGGCTGGAGCAATTATTTGCCATCTCAAGACTCGAGGCGATCCTTTGAGCAGAGCAACTCCAGCATCTTTGATGCTGGTAATGTGCATCCTGGTTACATGCCTTGCTTAATTATTAGAATTCCATTGCATGTCATGATGTGGGCCAATCCCTTCGATTTCAAAAATATCTGAAACGATGACAAACCCCCTTCTTTCATACATCGGAACTGCACGAATTCTTGCATTACACCAAATTCCTGTATTATTTTCTTTAGCATATTTTTGCAACTTTTCAACAATTTTACTTCCAATCCCATTATTTTGATAATCAAAATCAACTGCCATACCTCTGATTCTAAACATGGCTCCATCGCGCGGATCTGTTTGTAAAGTTGAACAACCTATCATTTTATTTTCGTGATATGCTACAAGAAAACGAGTTCTCTGATCCGTATCTATTCCATCATAATGAGCTGTATGTCTCGGCTTTCCTATACGAAGGACTCTCCATCTAAGATCTAAATGAGCATCATTGACAGAAGATTCCCACACATATTGTATTTTCATCTGAATTCAGAATAGACGAAGAAGTCCTTGGATTTAGACACTCCCAGTTGACCCAACGGCTCAAACAACAATATGCTATGCGAGAGGTATGGACGGGACTGAACCATGGATTCATCCTTCATCGATAATTGATGATGGTTCTCTCATTGGAAATGGTACTAAGATCTGGCACTATTCACATATTATGGATAATGTTTCTATTGGTCAAAACTGTACACTTGGACAAAATATCATGATTGGAAGTGGGGTTACAATTGGTTCAGGATGTAAAATTCAGAACAATGTTTCAATATTTTCGGGTGTCATTTTAGAAGAGAATGTATTTTGTGGTCCGTCATCTGTTTTTACCAATGTCCTATATCCTCGTGCTGAGATAGATAGAAGAGATGAATTCAAAGAAACGTTTGTCCGCAGGGGCGTATCTATCGGAGCAAATGCAACAATTCTTTGTGGTATAGAGATTGGAAAGTATGCGTTAATTGGAGCAGGGTCTGTTGTTACTTCTTCTGTTGAACCATATGCTTTGATGATAGGTAATCCTGCTCGTAGAGTTGGTTGGGTTGGCGAATATGGGGAACCACTTGATTCAAATTTATTCTGTAAAAAAACAGGTGACCAGTACAAATACAATGAAGGGAGTGGGCTAACAAGATGCAACAAGTAGATTTGAAAGTCATTTTTCTTACTTGCACATTATTGCTCGTTGGATGTATCGGTACGGAAACTGATTCTGAACCTACTAATCCGTATAACGGATATGAATGGACAGGTGCAAATCCAGCTCCACTATTTACTTTAGAATCAATGAATGGTAGTTTGTGGTCATTGGAGGAAGAAAGAGGAAAAACAGTAGTATTAGCCTTTACATATACTAGATGCTACTCAACCTGTCCAGTTATTTCTCATTCACTTTCGGCTATTTATTCTCAATTATCATCTGAAGAAAAAGAAAATATTACTTTTGTTTCAGTAACTATCGATCCTTGGCATGATTCTCCAATGGTATTACAAGAATGGACTGAGAATAATAATTTTTCATGGACACATTTGACAGGTTCTCCTGAAGCAGTAGTCCCTGTCTTGAATGAATTTGGAGTTGCTCCTATTAGTTTTGAAGATCAATCAGAAGAAGGATATGGCTTCAATCACACTCAACCTACATACATTATCGATCATAATGGAGATGTACGTGTTTTATGGGATAATCCCGATTTAATGATTGAATTATTCTTAGAAGACCTAAGAATTGTGGCTGAGTGAATATATGGAAAAGAATCGTACAATCGCTCTTTTTTCTCTATTTGGGGTAACACTTCTATGGGGCGGCACATTCATTTGGATGCAACAGTCATTAGACGCTGCATCAAATCTCATTCCAACATTATCTGAAAATCATGTTGCAATATTTTTTGTTATGATGCGGTTTGTAATCGCAGGATTTTTTCTATTGTTGCTCGTTCCTAAAACTTGGGTAGGGTTGAGAAATATCGAAGTCTGGAAAGGAGGTCTTCTTCTGGGAGTTATTGTATGGGGAGGATTTATTCTTCAAATGCTTGGATTGACAGAAGTTACTCCAGCAGTTTCTGCTTTTTTGACCAGTTTATACGTAGTTTTCACCGCATTAATTGGTGTGTTTACAGGAATGCAAAAATTAACTCGTTTCGCTATTGTGGGCGTCATTCTAGCTACATTTGGTGCAGGATGGATTAGTGGACCACCCCAATTGAACTTTGGTTTAGGTGAATGGTTGACAGTTGCTTGTGCTTTGTTATTCGGGGCACATATTATTGCTACAGACAAGGTAACCAAAATTGTTGATCCAATCCAAGTTACTGCTACAATGTTGATTACAGTAGCAGTATTATCAATTATCGTATTTTTATTATCATCAAGACAGCACTTCAACGATTTTACAATTTTAATGAAGAATTTTGATTTTGTTTTTCCATTGTTGCTTTGTGCAATTCTTGGTAGTTTGGTAGCATTATTGGTACTGAATATTTTTCAAAAACAAGTTTCTCCAGTAAGAGCAGCTATATTGTATGCATTAGAACCAGTATGGGCAATGACAGCATCCTTATTTTTGGGCCTTGAGGGTAACATTACATTCTGGTTACCATTAGGGGCAATTGCATTATTAATTGGAAATTTAATTGTAGAATTAGATCAGAAACCGACACAATCTAATAAATCTGAAGAATAGATTATTGTTCAAGTTCATTTTCTTCAATCCTTCCTTTTGATATTCTCCAATATATGAATGGAGAAATAATGAGATACATCAATACTCCATATACTCCCGAAGGCAAGCTGAGCGAAGAAAGGCCACCATCAGGTGAGGCCAATATTAGTCCACCAATTGTAATTCCTACAGTGGCATTTTGAATTCCACTTTCTATTGAAACAGTTGTTGCTTTTGCAGTTTCAATATTGAAAAATTTAGCACTTTGATAGCCTATTCCAAGCATAAGTACATTCAACATGATTACCGATGGTCCCAACGTACCAATGTTTTCGATCAATGTATCCCATTCACTAATTATTGCAGCAATTACGATAATTACAAACAGAATAGTTGCAATAATATTCACATTCTTCTCTATTGACTTTGCCACATTTGTTGCTTGATGTCTAATTGTCATACCAATCAACACAGGTAATGTTGTTAGAAGAAACATAGTTATTCCAAGTCCAAGAATATCGATATCAGGCGCAACTTCGCCCATGAAATAACTCATAGAGAGTCCAACAATTAGAGGCAAAGTGAATACTGCAATCACGGAAATTACTGCAGTGTATGATATGGAAAGAGCAGTATCTCCTTTTGCTAATTTTGTTAGAATATTTGATGTAACTCCACCTGGGCAACATGCTAAAATCATCAGTCCAACAGCTAATTCACCATCTAATCCTGATAAAATCACTACACTAAATCCAATTATTGGAAGCACAATCATTTGATTGAAGACCCCAATTGCAAAGGCTTTAGGTTCATTAAATACCAGAAAAAAGTCAGCCTTAGTTAGCCCCAATCCCAATGAAAACATGATGAATGCTAGTGCTATTGGTAAGACAATATCGATTATCACATTCCCCTCTTCTTCAACAATATCTTGCGCTTGAACAGGAAGCGTAACTAACACTAGTCCAACTAAAATTGAGAGGACAGCCAAACCTCGTCTCATAAACAATAAAAAAATTGTAAGCGTATAATTTCTTGTGGTTTACATCATCATTCAATGCGAGTCTTCAAGAATCGCTAGTTAGTGGACTAGGTTATGGCAACTGTTGATCTCGCGACACCCTTACTTGGCGATTTCGGCACCCAATTAGATGTGGCCTTCGGCTCAACATTTGGATGGATTTTTGGTCATTTAATCGTATTAGGGATGGCCGGTATTCTAATCCAATCAATGAGAAAAACTTCCTTATTATCAAAAAATTTCGAAATTTCATCTGCAAAAATTACAAATTTTATTGGTTACAGTATTGCATTTATTATTCAGTATCAGATATTTATTACATTTTCATTCCCTGTTTCTGGAGCAATAATTACTGCAATAACATCAACATTATTGTGGAAATGGACATTTGATATTCTCACCCCAACTGATGTTTAGACGAAATTACGTACGTCGAATTCAAACACCTTCGATTTCCCCTCTTGCATATGGCATCGTTTGGTGACCACCCTTTGTTACCAGATGAACTTGAATCATTACTTTCAGATGATACCACTAGTACAGTATTTCTCAAGGCAGACTGCCCCCCTAGAGTCAAGTGCGGACATATCAGTGAAATCCGTCTTGTTGAATTAGAAGACGATTTATGGAGTAAAGGGCAGGTCGAATCATTGGCTTCTGATCTTAAAGAGATTGTAACTGATAATCAAGATAGATCTGATTGCTTTGTAGAAATTGAGAGAGTTGGATGTACAATTCTTCAAATTGGGGATCTTCGAGTGACTTGTGCATCACCACCGTTTTCAGATGCTTGGGAAATAACAGTTGTCCGTCCAGTTGCTCGCCTCAGTTTGGAGGATTATGATCTAAATCAAGATTTGATTGATAGACTTTCAGATCATCATAGAGGTGTTTTTGTTGTTGGAAAACCCGGTTCAGGTAAGAGCACATTTGCAACTGCTATCGCCGATCATTTGGATCTTGAAATTGGAGCCATGGTTAAGACTATGGAAGCTCCTAGAGATTTACAAGTTGCTCAGAGGATTACTCAGTATGCTCCTTTGGAAGGAGATTTAGAGAAAACTGCCGAAATTATCTTTTTAGTTCGTCCTGATTTTGTAATTTATGATGAAGTTAGAAGAGCAAACGATTTCAGAATATTTTCTGATGTAAGGTTGGCTGGAGTCGGTTTACTTGGTGTAACTCATGCTAATAGTGGACTTGAAGCGATTCAAAGATTAGTTGGAAAAGTAGAACTTGGTCTAATTTCTCAAGTTCTTGATACAGTAATCCATATTGAGAAGGGCAAGGTGTTCCAAGTTCTGGAGTTACAAATGGTCGTTCGAGCTCCTACAGGAATGGAATCCGATCTCTCTCGACCGGTGATTGAAATTCGTAAATTCCCTTCAGGAGAATTAACTCATGAAATGTTTGCATTTGGTTCAGAAATTGCTGTAGTGCCTGTTTCAGGTTCGGATGATCCAACTAAATCAAGTCCAATTCGACAATTAGCTGCTGAGGAATTGAAACGGTTGGCAAGATCTTTCACAGGAGTCCACGTCCATCATGTGATATTTACTGGAGAATCAGCGGCTGAAATTTATGTTGATGAAGGTGCAATTGGAGCTATTGTTGGATCAGGTGGAGACTCAATCCGTGCTTTAGAGGAAGAAGTTGGGGGAGTTCGACTAAAGGTGAAAGGATACAAGGAATTATCCCATTCAGTACGTCGAATTTTAGATCAACAAAATCATCTTAGAGACTATGGATTTGATCCATCAACAGCCCTACGTTCTTGGGAGTCAAGTGGAAGTTCAAAGAGATCAAAAAAAGGTAAAGGCAAAGGTAGACGACGCCGAAGATGAAAAAAGATTGGCGATTAATTCAAGTCTAAGTAGTCTTATCAGTATTCAATGAGGACAGCATTAGCGTTAGTTACTCTTTTTTTGTTACCATTATCTTTGGGTATTATAGCAGATAAAAATCCAGAGCAGTTGTCCGAAATTTCATTTCCAGATAATACTGTTGCTGCTACAAATCCACTGGGTTGGGAATGGGTAAACAAAGACAAGGACGCTGGATATACATGGGTTAAGGAAGTTGAAGGACAATCAAACGGTTCTTTCTTTGCTGCAGGTATCTATAGAGGCGGTTCACTAAATCTTCAATCTGGAACAATTACCACGAACTCAATTCAAGTGCTAAATCACGGCGGTCTTGATGTTTTCATTGGCCATTATACATACAATTCAGGAAACGGGTATTGGTCATGGTTGCAGACATTTGGTGGTGAATCAGATGAATATCTGGAAGATATGATTGTAGATTCTAATGGCGATTTGATTTTGGTAGGTTCATTCAGTTCTTCTTCGATTACTGTAAATTCCAATTCATTGGTTAATCAAGGAGATAGAGATGGATTTTCCTTGAAAGTAAATGGTCAAACAGGATCTTTTCTCTGGGGGAATTCGTTAGGTTCATCTGGATTTGATAATATAACTGGTGTTGCAGAAACATCTACAGGCAATATTGCTTATTGTGGATGGACCAATAGCAGCTCATTAATTGTAAATGGAACAGCACACAATGGAAGTGGAATTGATAACGATATAATTGTATCATGGTCTACAAATTCTGGAGTTTGGGATCAACTAAGACGTTATGGAAATAGTGGTGTAGAAGAAGCTCACGATTGTACTACAGATAACAACAATCGTGTAATTGTGGTTGGTGAATTTTCATCATCATCATTGGTTCTAGATCAAACCACCATTACCCATGGAGGAGGAACGGGATCAGATAGTTTGGTTATGCGAATAGCCACAACAGGAGTTGAATGGGTAAGAAAACCAATAGCTACGGCCAACGATAGAGCTTGGTCCGTGGATATCGATCCAGGTGGAAATATTTTCGTTGCTGGCGAATTGTTCTACAATAACTCGGGATCGCATGAAATTACTTGGGGCTCTATTCGAATGACAACTGGACTAAATCATCATTCAATTTATGTTGTGAAATTTTCTAATGTTGGAGCTATTGGATGGGCAATAAAAAGCACATCTAATTCGAATAATTACTACTACATGAGTGGATATAAACAATGGGGCCCCTCAATAATTGTGCCTGAACAGCCTACTTCTTCAGGAAATTTGGCCTTATCTTTTCACAATACGGGAGATAGCTATGTGAGATTCTACGGTAGTTCATCATCAGACAACATTTACTCAGGTTGTTCAAGCCCATCTGCTATTTTTGTTGGAATTACAAGTACAGGTTTTATTTCATATTATAGTCAGCGTTATTCTTGCAATTCTAATTTATTTGACATTGATGTAATCGACACCTCTTCAGGAACGGATTATGCCTTTGCTGGCTGGTCAAATATAGCTAGAACTGGCGAGTCAGAAACTTCTACAGATACTAGTTCAATCACCAACCATTGGTCTGACTCTCCACATACTTCAATGAGAGTACACTCTTGGGATGATACTTCATCAAGACCTGGTCCAAGTAGTAGCCATTATGTGAAGGAAGAAATTGGTTTTTCAAATACTGAAACTGTGATAGATTTAGAGAGAATCAATTCTACACATACTGCGGTATTGATTCATGGAGAATCACAAGGTCTTCGATTTGGAAATTTAACTTCCGGTGCTACAAATGATGAAAATGTATGGTTAGCTATTTTCAATGAAACTGGAGCATGGACTGATTTAGATCGTTTTTCATTCCAAACTGAATGGAATTCTGAACGTCAGAAACAGGGACTTTCAATGTCAATTTCTCCAAATGGAACAATATGGGTAACGGTTCAGTCAAATGGTTTCTTAGATGTTCCAAACATGGGTAGAACAAGTGGAACTAAATTTTGGGTATTAAGTTGGGATCCTTCTATCAGTTCATGGTCATCAATGGATGAAATCTCAGGTTGGAACAAAGGATATGCAGCATATTTTGAATCAACAATAGATGGAAACGGAGATCTCTGGGTGACAGGAAGTTGTAGATATTCAACTACAATTGTTGGTACAACCTACAGTTTTGGTAGTGATTATCGTATCTGTTTTGCTCAAAGAAATACTACAAATGGTTGGAACAATGTTTTCCGAACTGATGGAAATTACGATTCAGCATCTCTAGATGCAATCGCGGGCCATCCAGATGGTGGTGTTGTATTTTGGTCTAGAAGTGACAGATATACTACTCCAGGAGGAACTAGTTATTCTATCAGCGGTAGTTCTGCTGGGGCCTTAGTCCGTCTATATCAGAATGGTACCATGCATCTTTGGGATAGGCCGGATTGTACTTCTGGAAATAGTTGTAATTATGTTCAATCGATGGACGTAAGATCTAATGGAGATATTGTGATTGGGGGTTATTTCGAAAATTCCGTATCATTTTCAGGCTGTTGTTCTGTAAATTCTGGTGGAGCACACGACGGATATCTTGCAATGTGGAATCATTCTAATGTTGGATGGGATTGGTCTATCGCATTAGGTGGAACTTCTAACGATTATCTCTATGATGTCCGTTTTGTTGGCAATGGAAGCATAGTTGGGGTCGGACAAAAGACAGGAGTCATTAGTGTTGGTTTAACCACTCTTTCTAATGCTGGAACTGGATTTGTTGCAATGGCTTCAGATCAAGGTACTTGGTCATGGGCTCAACAACCCACAGGCCCAGTTAACGTTAGAGCAGTAGTTCCTGCTTCAAACGGCTCTATTGAGGTGGCTGGAGAAATATTGTATGATAATGGAGGACCTCGGCAATTTGGATTAGATTCTTTGACAACTTCAGATGGGAGTGATCTATTCATTTCTAGAATGAGTGCAGATCAAGATGCAGATGGAATAACAAATAATCGAGATAATTGTCAGAGCATTTACAATCCCGTTCAAGCAGATTATGAATCAGATGGAATTGGAGATATTTGTGATTTAGATGATGATGGCGATGGAATTTCAGACCAATTAGACTCTTGCCCTATGGGGTCTTTTGGTTGGATATCATCAGCATTTACTGATTATGATGGAGATGGCTGTTCAGACACGGCCGAAGATGATGATGATGACAACGATAGCATACTCGACTCTGACGATTCATGTTTGTATGGTGCTTTGAATTGGACATCATCTAATCTTACAGACCATGATGGAGACGGGTGTAAAGATTCAACAGAAGATAGTGACGATGATAATGATTTAATTTATGACAATCCTGATTCATGCCCACTTGGTGTTACAGGATGGATTTCTTCACCCTCAACAGATCTCGATGGAGACGGCTGTCATGACGAATTAGAGGATGATGATGATGATGATGATTCAATAGATGACGACGAAGACTATTGTGAAAAAGGAAAGACGGGGTGGACTTCTTCACCCTCATCAGATAATGATGGAGATGGTTGTCATGATGTTGAAGAAGATGATAATGACGATAATGACGACTTCCCTGATGTGGACGATTTTTGTCCGAATGGTACTGTAGATTGGAGGTCTGGTTCTGTAACGGATTATGATGGCGATGGCTGTCACGATTCAGATGAAGATACAGATGACGACTCAGATGGGATTCCAGATGTTGATGATAATTGTCCCAAAGGAATTGATGGATGGAAGACAAATCCATCAATAGATATCGATTCTGATGGGTGTCATGATTGGAACGAAGATTGGGATGATGATGGCGATGGAGTAGGAGATTTAGATGATCGTTGTTCTAGAACTCCGTTGGGCGAATCTGCGAATGCTAATGGCTGTGCTCCAGGAGAAACACCTGATGATTCAACAAGCGGCGAAGGCTCTACTATTGTGAATAATAATACGTATGTCAACAATACTTATGTCAATAACACATATGAAAATGACACATTCATTAACAATACATATCAAAATGAAACACAAAATGAATTTTTGAATAATACATATGAGAATAATACATATGCAAACAATACATCAACAATTTTTGAAAATGAAACTTTCCAGAATATGACTTACGTTAATGAAACAAATGTTCCTAATGAACAAAATGATACAGATAATCAATTAACTGATTTAGAAGAAACTAGTGAAGAATCAGGATTTACATTTCCAATAATTGAGGTTGCAGTAGTTGCTCTTTTAGCTGCAATTTTCTTGATTCAATTAAGTACAGTAATTTCTAGAAGGTCAGAAGATGAATACTCTTCTTCACCATTTGAGGTAGATGAAAAATCTATTTTTGAAGAAGAAATAAGTGAGAAATCAGAAGAAAAATCAGAGGAACCAGAGATTGAATCTACGTTAACAGCAACCCCTCCTCCAGATGATATTAGTGGAACAACAGATGAACATGGATTTGAGTGGCTTGAGTGGCCCGAAGACAGTGGCACCAATTATTATCGAAAGACAGATTCAGACGAATCTTGGGCTGTTTGGTCTTCGGAATGATTCTTGAAACATGCCTGAGTCGGGGGAATTGGTAATCACATGTCCGAAGGCGAAGGATCCCCTCCAGTGGTCATAGTTCGCCCCGAGACCACAATTTCTGGAGGAACTGCTGTTCAAGAGAAGATGATTGCAGCAGCACGTGCTTTTGCAGACATTCTCAAACCAACATTTGGGCCAAGAGGGTTGGATAAAATGTTGTATAAAACGGATGGAACAACAGCCGTAACAAATGATGGGGCAAAAATTGTCGCAGAATTGATGGTAAAACATCCAGCAGCAAAGGCCTTTGTTAGTTTGGCAGAATCTCAAGAGAATGCTTGTGGCGATGGAGTTACTAGATGCCTTCTTTTTTGTGGAGAATTACTAGCAGAAGCTGATCGTTTGATTCGTATGGGCCTTCACCCACTAACTATTGTAGATGGATTTTTAGCATCATTAGAAATTGTGGAAAAAGAAATAATCAATTGTAGCAGAAATGTTGAATCTGATGATAAGGCAATCATTGAGGCAATTGCCAAAACTGCATTGAGAGGTAAATCAGCAGATCAGAATATTGCCTTATTTTCGCGATTAGCAGCAGAAGCAACACAACAGATAATTAGGCAAAATGATGGTAAATCTTCTGCAGATGCTGAAGACATCACAATGTATCTACAAGGTACAGGAGGGTTACATGATAGTCGAATTATTCCTGGCATAATCATTCGTCGCCGAGTTTTATTAGATCAATTAGAAGGAATACGAAAAGATGTCAGAATTGCAGTAATTGGTGGTGATTTAAATCCACGAAGTTTGAGTAGGGACGCTGAGATAGAAGTAGAGAATCCAGACCAACTTTCCCAATTTATTGAGGAACAAGAACGATTACGCTCATCTTTAGTAGAGCATTTAGTGGATTTACAAATCCAAGCGATTGTTGTTAGTGGAGAAGTTGATCGAGACATTCTTCACCATCTTGTTGATGAAGGAATATTTGTAGCAGGTGAACTTGATGAATCTGAGTTAAGGAATTTAGCATCAGCAACAGGAGCAACCATTTCTGCAAGTAGCCATCATTTGGATGATTCCGATATTGGATTTGCTAAGGAAATAAGATGCATTAGAAAGTCAGCAACGGAACGGGTTGAGGATGAAATTACAATTATTGGAGGAAATCAGTCCAAAGTTGCAACTATTGTAGTTGGGGGAGTTGAAGGTACAGCTGGGGAAGAAATCATTCGTGGATTGTATGATGCTATTCGTAGCACTACATTGGTAGTAAATTCAGGAAAAATAGTTCCAGGAGGCGGTTCAGCATTTGCAACAATCTCGTTGAATGTTAGAAAAGCATCAGAGGAGCGTGCTGATCGATCTCGCTTGGCCATGGAAGCGTTTTCTAGAGCGTTAGATGTAATTCCTGCAACCTTAGTAGAGAACGCTGGTGGAGATGTTTTGGATACAATTTTAGCATTACGAGCAGCCTCTGATGGAATTGAATCATGGGGAATAAATGAGGGCGGTAGGGTAGAAATTTTGGATCCTTCAATTATACACCCTACCAATACAATTCTCAATGGAATAATTGGTGCAACTGAGGCTGCATGTAGCCTTCTTCGAATTGATCAAGTCATTTCTGCAAGAGGAGATTGATTTCCGAATCTTCATTGCCTTGAAACTCAACCGGAGGATGAGGGGGCATCGTGTCGGACGAATCTCCTCGAGCATTGATTAGCGTATATGATAAGACAGGTATTGCTGATTTTGCAAAAAGATTGACTGATTTAGGTTGGCAAATACTGTCTACTGGTGGGACTGCACGTTTATTGCGTGAAAATGAAATTGCCGTCACAGACGTCACAGACGTCACAGGACATCCTGAAGTATTCAATGGCCGAGTAAAAACCCTCCATCCAGCTATTCATGCAGCGATTCTCGCTCGGGGTAACAATTCTGAAGATATGGCGACATTGGATGAATTAGGATATCCAAGGATAGATTTAGTTGCAGTAAATTTGTATCCATTTGAAGAAGTAGCAGCAAAAGAACCACCTGTTAGCGAAGCAGAATTAATTGAAATGATTGATATTGGAGGTCCAACACTTGTTAGAGCCTCAGCAAAGTCACACCAAGATGTTCTTATCGTAACAGATCCTAGTGATTACAACAATCTCCTAGAAACGATTGAGCAAGCAAATGGAAATCCAAGTTCAATAAATTTGGAAACTCGCCAACGATTGGCGTTAACGGCATATCAACGAACAGCAGAATATGATGTAGCGCTTGCTAACACATTGAGCCATCGCTTAGAATCACTTGAAAATTCGGTATCTGGAGTTTTACCAGAAAAATTCCTTGTTTCAGGTGGGGTAAGAAATCCACTAAGATATGGTGAAAATCCACATCAACCTGCAGCATTTTATCCAACAAATTTTGCAGATGGATCTTCACATGGATTAGCAGCAGCAAAACAACATGGAGGCAAAGCACTTTCATTCAACAATTATTTGGATTTAGATGCAGCACTACGTTTTTGCCGTTCACACATCGGGCCCGAATGGGCTGCTTGGCCCCATTGTTGTGTCATAATTAAACATACTAACGCATGTGGCGTTGCTGTTTCAACCAACCAAGTATTAGCTTGGGATGATGCATTAGCGAGCGACCCTGAATCCGCTTTTGGATGTGTTATTGCATTCAATACCCCAGTGACCAAAGCAACCGCTGAGAAAATTGGCGATCATTTTGTTGAGTGTATTATTGCACCAGATTATGAAGCCGAAGCGTTGGAAATATTGTCTCAGAAAAAGAATCGCAGAATGCTAACTCTAGAAGAAATGACCTCATTGGATATGCAAACACAATTCCGTCAAATTGATGGTGGTTGGTTAGCACAAACTGAAGGCGCGCCTGTAATCAATTGGTCCGAAGTCAAATGTGTTACAAAGATACAAGCAAATCCAAATCAAGTGGATTTAGCAAGATTTGGAGTTGCTGTTTGTGCTCAAGTCAAGAGTAATTGTGTAATTTTTATTCAACCAACAGAAACAGGTTTTGCAACCGTAGGTATTGGACCTGGGCAAACTAGCCGTGTCGAAGCGGTTCGAATAGCTGCTCGAAGGGCAGGAACACGAGCCCAAGGTGCAATGATGGTATCAGACGCCTTCTTCCCTTTCCGAGATGGAATAGACACAAGTCATGAAATTGGGATCACTGCAGTCGTTCAACCTGGAGGCAGTATTCGTGACCAAGAAGTAATTGATGCGGCAGATGAACACAAAATGACTATGTTGTTCACAGGTACACGACTGTTTAGGCATTAGTGTGAACATGAATTGGAAAAATGTCCTATTTTCAAGTGCTTGTACAGGGGTATTGGCAGCGGTATTCATCATCATTGTATTTGTTCTTGCAGAAATTGATCCTGGATCTTTTGCAGGGGCCTGTGGCAGTTTTTTCGCATTAGCTGCAATATCGGCAGCAGTTGTCAATAAAATATCGAGAAATCTAGGTTGTATTGATGTACCTCTCAAAATACTCATTCCTGTAGGATTCCTTACAACAATCATACCCTTATTTGGGGCCACATTTGGATTGCCAAATAGTAATGTAACTTCATTAGTTACATTGGTTGCACTTGGGGCTGTGGGTGGTATTTTTTGGAGTACTCCATTTATTTTATGGTTATTTTTCAGAAGTTCAGATTCACAAGTAAAACCTGTTGATATTTCAAGTCAGAATAATGAAAACGAATAATCTTTCATTTTACTCTTGTTGTTACCCATCTAAGAATGTAAATAATCCCAATTAGACCTACGGTGAGAATAGTGATTGAACCTGCTGCATATTCATCAGCCCCAGTCCACGTTGATGGATTCATTAAGTTACCATTTTCTCCCTTTGTAGAAACACTCCATACAAAGAAAGCCGAAACACTTGACATGAAAACAATCATTCCAACAATTACATACTTTACATGTGCAGGAAGGGTTTTTCCAGTTGCATAATATTCAAACAAGGTAGAACCAAAGAAACGATTTGTCAGTGTCCAACGAAATAGACGTTCGTTTGATAATGAAAACAAAAAAGCCGCAGGAACTGCCCAAGAAACTGAAGGCCATCCAGGAACCCAAATACCGATGATTGCAAAGACAAGAAAAAGGGAACCTAAAACAACATAGATTTTACTTTTTAACTTACTACTTGCAACCGCATATCGCTCTACAATTTCATCAATTGTATTGAGTCGCTCCAAGCCCCCACCTCCTATGTACCGCCGCCTTATTTTCCAGTAATAATCGTGTTCCCTAATGATTTCAATTGGTAAATATGCTCAAGCCCTTACCCCCCATCCAACAAACATGTCTCTTCGGGTAGGCACCCCTACAGAACCATTGAGATTAGCCGTACTAATCTCGGGTGGAGGCTCAGGAATGGAAGCATTATTGCATCATGTCGAAGAATCTGAAACATCTTGTCATATTACTGCGTTAGTGCTTAGTGACCGTTTGGGAGTAAAGGGCCTTTCGATTGCCAAAAATCATGGTGTTGAAAACATTGCCATTCCATTACCTGAATCAACATCTGATCCCAAAATTAAACGACTAAAACATGAAAAAATGATTGAAGAACAACTAATATTGCATAATATCGAAGCCATTATTTTATCAGGATATATGCGATTATTGACTCCAAATTTTGTATCTAAATGGGAAGGTAGAATATTGAACATCCATCCTTCATTATTACCAAAACATCCTGGAGCACATGCCCATCAAGATGTTCTTTCATCCGGTGATACAATTTCAGGGTGCACAGTTCATTTTGTTGATTCAGGTGTAGATACAGGAGCAATTATTTCACAATCCGAAGTTCCGGTGTTTCCAAATGATACATTGGAAACTTTACAAGAACGAGTAAAGGTGGTTGAACATCAATTATATCCACACGTAATCGATAAATTTGCAGAAGGAAAAATCAGATTAATTGATGGTGAAATCATTAGAAAATAAGGTCCTTAGGACGATTCAAATTTCTTAGTGCATTTTCGTGGCCAATTTCATTTTCAATAATTTTGGAATCAATTGGTTGAAAATCATCGCAATCAACTAATTTTCGTAGAGGTATTGGGATTTTCTTTGAAATCAAATTTAAGAATTTAGAGGAATTTACTTGCATTAATAGCGGCTCAGGCCCCTTATCACTCCATGGAACAACACCAATAATTTCGGAATGTTCTTTGAATATTCTTTCTAATAATTGAATTGCGTTTGAATCAAACCAAGGCGAATCAACTGGAAGAATTTGAACAATTTGATTTGGTGGTAATGCAAATTTTAGAACATCCCAAATCCCCTGACTTTTTTCTTGATCAATAATTGTGGTAATTTTATTTCCAAAGAGATTCATCATTTCTTCAGCTTGCTTTTGGCATCGTACTGAAATAATAATTTCAGTAATATCGGCTTGAATAAAATTCTCTACTGCAATTTCGATCAAACTTTTGTTTTCAATGATAATTTTAGATTTATCTACACCCATTCTGGTTGACTTTCCTCCTGCAAGAATTAAGCCGTGAATCGAATCACCTACCGCATTTCATCTAGACGGCGAGTTGCATGCTCGATTTCTGAAAGCAATTCTCTAGTTCGTTCAATTAGGGTTTCTCTTTCTCTCTTTTTATTGGCGTCACCAATCCATTTCATCAGAATCCCAATATCTTCCGAATCTCTTGCAATTGTCCATTCCAAGACCCTCTCTACGATGGGCTCATCTGCAGGAACAATCGGCTCTTTCATGTTTCATCCTTCTCTTGAACGTCTTTGACTATTCCGTGATTAATTTAGTATTGCATCTCTAATTCTTCTTAGAAGTCCATCTCCATCTGGAAGTACTACAGAAGTTAAAGCCACCTTTATTGAATCATCAATTGAATCGCTTTTAGCTAAATGATAGATTCCAACAATTCCCAAACAATTCTCTGCTTTTGTTCCATTCAATAATTCTAATGCTAGATTTTGTTCTATGTTTGGACAATTTGCTCGTATCATTTCTTCGACGTGTAGAAGTATAACTTCGACAGGTATGCGCTTTTTCTTTTTTTCAACATGAGAAACCAATTCAATTAAAGTAATCCATTTCCAATCTTTCATTTTATTGTCATCAGGTAAATTAGCCAACAAAATCGAAGAAAGCACCAAATCTTCTCTTCCAAATCTTTTCCACAATCTCCCAATGATTGATTCAATAATTTCTACATCATCGATATTTGTGAGAATCCAAGAAGCAATTCTTCGTAATTCTGGCTCGGGTGTGCCTAAATGAAAAGAATATCCTGCGTCCAACCCTATCCGATCTGTAGTAGATTTAATTGAAAGTGCTGGAATACCTATGGGATACGCTTCTCTGATATGGTTGAGCAATAATCTTGGTTTTTGCATAGTCCGTGGACTTACAGTCGATAGATGATCATCCAACGGATCCTCCACTGATTCACCTTCCGATAATTTTCTTCATTTTTTCAACGAGAGTTTTCGATTCTACCTCTTCAAGGTCATTTTGTTTTTCTCTCAAGGGTTCAATAATTGCTTTAGCTTCATCCTTTGAAAAATGCAATTCTTCCCTTAGACATTTCATTACGGCGGCTTCATCATCAGACTCATCTTCATTGAAGTGTACGGTCATCCAAGATTTCCGATACAGATCAACTCGTTCTTTTCGCGTCATTTCCCTTCCACCATCTATTTCTTCTCCTTTTAGGACAGCGTTGTAGACATTTAGTGGGTCTCCATCATCCAATT
>MDSW01137439.1_pt1 | contig 17245 bp, 18 predicted proteins | sample 811171 | NCBI WGS metagenome assembly MDSW01 (sample SAMN05326641, study PRJNA326480) | marine metagenome | isolation source: seawater | place: Atlantic Ocean: North West | collected 2012
AGAAATCCTCTCATAGAGATCGTCCAACGCACTCCCAGACCAAAACGCTTTTTCAAACTCCGAAGACCGGGAATTTAAGCGCTTGATACCTAACAGTTTTTGAAAAATTATTGCCCAGCACCAAATTGACCCAAACAACAAAACCACGACTACACTTTTTACAACAAAGTCAGCACGGAGAAATAATGCAAAAATACTGAAATCATTATCTTTTAAAGTACCTGCTAAGGTTACCGCTTCAACAACTTGATTGTCCATTTATCATCCCCTCTTTGCTGCATCCTTTTGAAGTAAATAAGTAATGTCTCCAAATTACGGAATCATTGTTTGATATTCTAGGTGGTTTTCCATTATCTATATTTAGGCAATCAAGTCTTAAATCGATATGCATCAATGTCTTTTTAATATTCAAAAAGGACTCCGATTCTCTCACGAAAGCTCCCCCAACACTCTTTAATTATCTAAAACTTATTCATGTAAAAAGTATCCAGTTCTCATTTAACCTTTTGGCTTTAATATAATTTAATGCGCAATCCTTCACAGCCAAAAGAACACCATATTTATCAATTTCTGAAGCATCTCAGTTCTTGCTCGAGCACTATAACGAAGATAATTCGCCTAGTATACGTCCCCATGCATCTGTGTTTTCAAAATAAACTCTTATTTTCATTTTATGTCTAGATTCAGCACTAAATATTCGCTTCATTTTTTTAATTTTTGTTCTGAAAGAAATTCCATTTGTGGGGTATCTCTTTTTTCATCAAGTCCCAATAAACTGTATGCCTGTTTGCCTAGTACTCTTCCTCTGGAAGTTCTTAAAAGAAATCCCTGCTGAATTAAAAAGGGCTCTATCACCTCTTCAATTGTATCGCGCTGCTCTGCTAAAGCAGCAGCCAGAGTCTCTATTCCCACTGGCCCACCCTCATAATTATTTGCTATACAAAGTAAATACCGTCGGTCCATTGAGTCTAAACCACAAACATCAACTTCCAGTTGATTCAGGGATATGTCAGCTTTCCTGGAGTCAACGGTTGTTTCATCTTGAGATATGGCAAAATCCCTAACTCTTCTCAATAATCTGCCCGCTACTCTGGGAGTTCCCCTTGAGCGCCGCGCAATCTCTAGGGCTCCCTCAGGCGTCAAATCAAATTCCAATAATTGAGACCCTCGCACTACAATTTGAACTAAGTCATCCGGGCTATAAAATACCATTCTCATTGGGATCCCAAATCTCTCTCGTAAAGGAGTAGTCAACAAACCAGACCTTGTTGTGGCCCCAATTAACGTAAACGGCGGCAAATCGATTTTTACTGACCGCGCGGCAGGCCCCTCTCCGATAATAATGTCTAATTGGTTATCCTCCATCGCTGGATACAATATTTCTTCAACAACCGGATTCAGGCGATGAATTTCATCAATAAACAGAACGTCTCTTGGTTCTAAGTTTGTAAGGATGGCAGCTAAGTCACCTGCCTTAGCGATTACTGGACCTGAGGTTGATCTAAACCCAACCCCCAATTCATTGGCTACAATTTGCGCAAGAGTGGTTTTGCCCAACCCTGGGGGCCCATGAAAAAGAACGTGATCCATAGCCTCATTGCGCTTCTTTGCTGCACATATGAATATATTTAAATTTTTACAAACTTGTTTCTGGCCAATGAACTCGGCAAGAAAACGAGGACGTAAACTTCTATCTGTTAAATTACCCTCTCTATCTAGTGCCAAGGGATTACTGCTTATAATCCTATCTTTTTGGTTCATGAATAATAGTCCATTTCAAATTGCGCTAAGAATTCTTGGCTGCAGAGAGCTCCCGAAGACCTAATTTAATTAATTCCTCAACAGAGTATTCTTCCTTATTGGTTTTAGCTACTTTCATCAACGCAGTGCGGGAGTCTACCAAACTATATCCCAAATTCACCAACCCTGAGGCAGCTTCATTAATAGCAGAATTAGTTTCCTCTGACACATACGACCGACTTTCTGCACTTCCAGCTACCAGACCGTTGCTAAAAAGAAAAACCACCTTCTCTTTTAGCTCACCTATAATTCTTGCGGCAAGTTTTGGACCAACTCCGGAAGCTCGCGTTAATGAGGCCTTATCCCCAATTGAGATTATTTGGCCCAATTCCTCCAAAGGAAAACTTCCCAAGATGGCCAGCGCAACCTTTGCTCCGACTCCGGGGACTACCGTTAATAGTCTAAAAAAATCTTTTTCCTGAACACTGTTGAAACCAAATAATTGAATATTGTCCTCTCGAACATAGGTTTCAATTTCTAACATTATTGAAACGTTAAGAGAATATTGTCTCAAGGTACGCGAGGAGCAGTATACTTGATACCCAACCCCATTGACATCCAACACCAAAAAATCATCACCCAGCAAATCAACTTTTCCTTTTAGGCGGGCTATCATTTTAAAAACTTTTTACAGCTTTCTGAGAAAAAACATTGTTGCGATGATGCGCGTGGCAGATAGCCACTGCTAGAGCATCAGCTGCATCAGCAGAACCTTTTCTGAATTCTGGTAGTAAAGTTGATACCATCATCTGGACTTGCTTTTTACTTGCATGGCCAGTTCCCACGATGGTTTTTTTTACTAGATTCGGAGTATATTCACTCACAGGCATCCCATGACTCGCAGGAACGACCATTGCAATTCCTCTTGCCTGCCCCAACTTGAGTGTAGAAATTGGATTAACATTAACAAATGTCTCTTCAACTGCAGCTTCATCGGGTTCAAACTTTAAAATTATCTCTGACAAGCCAGTATATATCTGCACTAATCTCTCGGCTAACGAGTATGAGGACTCTGTCGAAACAACACCATCACCAATATAACTTAGGTGATTACCCTTGAACTGAATTACTCCCCACCCCGTAGTTTGAAGCCCAGGGTCAAAGCCAATTAGGCGCATTTTATGGTTCTCCAATAAAAATATTAAGCGCTTAACAAATTTAACGTATCATCATCAACCTCAAGATTAAAAGCAACTCTCTGAACATCATCATTATCTTCAAGCGTTTCCAGTAACTTAATAACACTTGCAGCTGGCTCTTGCGTCAGAGAAACAAGACTTTGAGGGCGCCATTCAAGAATCGCGGATTGCGGCGACCCAAATTTTTGCTCTAAGATATCCCTAACAACTGAAAGTTCGGAGGAGGAGCAGACAATCACGTGACAGTTATCAAACTGCTCAACATCCTTAGCTCCGCAACTCAGAGCAGCCTCAAAAATCTCTTCGTCACTTCCAATGTTTTCTGGGTATGAGATTACTCCAACTCTATCAAAGAGAAAGCTAACACTACCAGTTTCCCCCAAAGTTCCCCCAAACTTGGTGAACGCTGCTCTAACCTCCGCAGCTGTTCTATTTCGATTATCAGTAAGCGCCTCAACAATAATAGCTACGCCCTTTGGACCAAAGCCTTCATAGCGAACTTCCTCAAAATCTGCTCCCTCGCCTCCACCAACAGCCTTAACTATGGAACGTTGAATGTTCTCATTCGGCATATTTTGAGCTCTGCCAGCCGAGATAGCCAAACGCAGACGCGCGTTCATATTGGGATCTTCTCCCCCAGTTCTTGCGGCAACAGTTATTTCTCTCGCTAATTTTGCAAAAATTTTTGCTCTCCTAGCATCTTGCGCACCTTTTCGATGCATAATATTTTTAAATTTTGAATGACCTGCCATTCTTTTACCAATCCAAGTTTAATGCTCAAAACAACGGCCCAGAAAACGTAACTAATAAGCCTATTCTATCTCTCATAAAAATTTGTAACTGAATAACCTTACAAAAATACGATCAAAAATAAAAGGACGCGCTATCGATATATCTTTATTGAAACAATAACTTACTTTCTATTAAAAAACTAATAATAAGCCCTAAGATTACTCTGAGGGCGCAATAGTTTGAGTTAAACGACCACCGACCCTTATTGGTAATATTTTTGCAGTTGAACCTGAGTTTTCGTTAAGCTCAAAAAACACGCCACATAAAGTTGCTTCTCCATCAGCTGGCTCAAGCCTTTTCCTCAAACCTTTATTGGTTAATGGACCTGATATGTTATTTTTAAAACGATTAATGGCCTCAGCTTTTTTCATGCCTATTATCGAGTCATAATCACCAGTCATCCCAATATCTGATTGGAATCCGCATCCTTTTTTTAAAATTTGATGATCCGCAGTAGGAACGTGTGTATGAGTTCCAACGACAATACTTACGCGACCATCTAAGCTTTGAGCCAGTGCCTGTTTTTCACTTGTGGCTTCACCATGAAAATCAACGATTATTGCACTCACGTCTCTACCTAATTTAAATTTTTTGAGAAGATCTTCTATCGCTAAAAAGGGGTCGGAACATTTCCCCATGAATAATTGGCCAAGCAAATTTATCACAAGGATCTTTTGACCCCGCATTGTTTTAAACACGCCAAAACCACGTCCAGGTGTCTCCACAGGAAAGTTTAAAGGCCTCAATAACCTCGGTTGTTTGTCTATATAATTTAAAATTTGCCGCTGATCCCATACATGGTTACCTGTGGTAATAGCATCTACACCCAACTTTATAAAAGTCTGGCAGATTTTTTCTGTGATACCAAAACCGTGTGCTGCATTTTCTCCATTAACAACCACAAAATCTAATTCGAGTTGCCGTCGAAGATTCGGTAGATAATTCGATAACGCTGTGCGCCCTGATTTTCCCACAACATCGCCGCAAATCAATATTTTCAATTTTTCATCCCAAAGTTATTTCCAAATGAAAGAATTCTGTCCTCTGTCACTATTATATCAAGTTTCTCATCAAATTTTGTTTGGGGAATGTTCTCCATTGCCTGCGCTTGATATCCGACCCCAACAGCCAAGATTTTATTTTTTTTTGACCGCAATTCTGCGATTGTACGATCATAATAGCCACCACCCCAGCCGAGACGCGAACCCTTTTGGTCGAAAGCTAACAAGGGAATGACAAGCAAGTCTGGGGCAAATTCGGCCATTTTTGGGCCTGGATGGCGCGTCCCGAATAGCCCTTCATGTAATGAAAGTCCCGGCTTCCACTCCCTAAAAATTAGGGGCTTATTAACTGCTACAACTACTGGGAGAACGCACTTTCTTCCTGTCATGAATAAATATTTCATAGCAGGATTTACATCGATCTCATCTCCTATAGACAGAAAAGTTGAAACCACATCAAAATCACTGTGGTTAAAAATTACTTTTCGCAAGTTATTATCAAACGCTAGACGTTTATCAGGCGTAAAATTTATTGCTGCCTCTTTGCGTCTACTCGAAGCTAGCCTTCTGAGATATTTTTTGTTAACGGTACATGACATAACGTTCAGTCTTTTAAACTAGGCCTAAAGAGAGCTAGCAATATCAAGGAGGGAAGCTGCGAATCCGTTAGCTCTAGTATCTTCCGTGGCCTGCTAATGCAGGGGGGCACCGTGTAAGAGACCCACGAGCCTCCCAGTGACAGTTCCCGAAGTAACGTTATTGGCCCCGGGATAAATCAGCCCCACAAAATTCGAAGCCTCTCCTCACTTTAAAATAAGACAATATTTCTAAATTTCAAACTAATTAAGCGGACTCCACACCATTATTTGAGAGCCCTTACTATATTTTCGACCCGGTCGGCTAAATTGTCAATTTGAGAACTCAATGAGTCTTCAGCTAGCATCATTGCAGCAGCTCCTTTTTCTGAAGAACTAACAACTTCTAGTTCTGCGTAAGCTTCAGACAGTTCATCAGCTATTAAAAGTGAAACCATCACCAAAAGGTTAGCGTCCCCAACTTGGCCAACTGAGGCGACTAATTCTTTGACCCTGTTGTCAACATAATTTCCTAATCTGCCCACGTGTTCCTCTTGCCCGTCATCACACGATATCTGGTATTTACGGCTATTAATTTCAAGACTTACCTCTGCCATAAATTATTCTCCAATGACTACTTTTAAACGGCTAATCGCTTTGCCAATTCTATCTGACACTGATCTATTTTTTTTTGTCAAAATGTTAAGTTCATCTCCAAGTCTTTTCACCTCTAACGTTAAATGGGAAAATTCAGATTTAGGATTATTTAAATTTGGAGGGTCGTTCATCAAAATATTGTCCAAATTTTCTATTGCAATTTCTAATCTTTTCCTTGCGCGGTCCACTTTTGATTCTTTCTTTATACTGGTATTTGTATTCAATTTTTACCTTCCTTACACCTTTTATCCAAAAGCGTTTCTAAATTTTAATGTATTGATTGGTTTATCGTGGGTCAACCAATAGTGTAAATACTGGGTATAAATATCTAATAAAAAAGAAATAATTACTCTTTTTTATTAGAAGAGAAAGTATATTTAATTAAATCTTGGAGTATCTTACAAGGTCTAACATCCATATATTTGTATTGACCAATCTGATCAATCAAAGGATGTTGACTGACATTGGAACAGAGTCTAACCACGTCATCACAGAAGAGTATCATTTAAAAACACTTTTCTTTACATGGAGTATTTGATGTCAGCACGAATAGCCATAAACGGTTTTGGTAGAATTGGTCGATTAGTGTTAAGAAGCCTTTTTGAAATGAAGAAAAAAAGCAATTTAGAAATTGTGGCAATTAATGCCTCTGGGTCCCTAGAGGGTTGTGCAATGTTACTTCAACGTGACTCTATTCATGGGGAGTTTACGCACAAAGTAGAAGTGAATAAAAATTGTTTGAGAATAAATTCTGAAAATATCCAATATATAAGCGATCGTGATCCCAGTAATCTGCCTTGGGAAAGCCTTGATATTGATATTGTGTTAGAGTGCACAGGCAAGTTTACAACTCATGACGCCGCAAGCCAGCATATCGACTCTGGAGCTAAAAAGGTGCTGGTGTCGGCCCCAGTCAAAAATGCAGACAAAACCATTGTATATGGGGTAAACCACCAACAACTGACCTCTGAGGACAGGATCGTATCAAATTCCTCGTGCACGACAAATTGTTTAGCACCGCTCGCCTATGTGCTCAATAAAAATGTCGGGATACAAAAAGGATTTATGACCACCGTTCATGCCTATACCAGTGACCAGCGGTCTCTGGATAATAACCATTCAGACCCGCGCAGAGCCCGTTCATGCCACACTTCAATCGTTCCTACCTCAACAGGAGCGGCAAAAAGTTTGAGCTTGATAATTCCAGAATTGAGCGGAAAACTAGACGGCACTGCCGTAAGGGTACCAATTCCTAATGTGTCAATGGTAGATATGACTTTCTTGTCGGAGCAGCCTACTACAATCGAGGATATTAACCTGTCCGTCAAAACCGCTGCGGAAACAACATTAAAAGGAATCCTAGGTTATAATAATTTACCTCTAGTATCTATTGACTTCAACCATGACTCGCACAGCTCCTATTTTGATTCTACTCAAACTCAAGTTATAGGCGAAAATTTTGTGCGCGTGCTATCTTGGTATGACAATGAGTGGGGATTTTCTAATCGAATGGTGGATACAGCTATAGCAATGACCCTTGCCAACTGACAGGCATAGATTTGCTGGAAATGAGGAGCAGAAATTTTATAGTTCATGACCTAAATCAGGGCATACAGCTGGCTGAAATGGCCGCAAAAAGCAGTATACCTATTACCATTTTTAGCCCTCCCGGAGGCGGCTCTTCAATCGGCCCAGAGGCATTTCTTGAAATAGTTAACCTTATAAGATCTAAATTTCCGGAGGTTAAAATGTTGGCAATATTGGATTGTGGCGACGACGCCGGGGTTGCTCTGGCTGCAATGAGGAGAGGATTAAATAACATTCATTCTCAACTTACTGGGGAGAAACTAAAAAAACTGAAACAAATTGCTCTTACTAACGGTGTCAAAATTCATACTAAACCAAAAAATGTGATCGATTTAGAATTGGTAAAGAATTTGACAGAAGTTTTTGATAATCAATTAAATGTTGTACAGCCCAAAGCTGACCCCAGTTGCAGGTTATATCTAATTTCCCCGCCTAAGATTAATTTGCCACTTTTCAAGTCTAATTTGTTGCAAGCTTTTGAAGGCGGGCCAATAAATGCGGTGCAGCTTCGCTTAAAAGATACCAATGATGATCAAATTCGCCGAACAGCAGAGGCTATCTTACCGATTGTTAAAAAATATGGCTCTGTCTTAATTATGAATGATAGGCCTGACTTAGCGAGAGAAACTGGGTGTGATGGTGTCCATATTGGCCAAAATGACGGTTCTTACGAGAGCGCTCGAAAAGCCATTGGCAATAATGGGATTATAGGTATTACGTGCCACGACTCGCGACACTTGGCGATGGAAGCTGGTGAAAAAGGAGCCGATTACGTTGCTTTTGGGGCTTTTTTTTCCTCAACAACAAAAGTGACTTCTTTCCAGCCTAAGATAGACTTAATTAAAATTTGGAATGAAACAACGCTTATACCAAGTGTAGCTATTGGGGGTATTAATCATCTAAATTGTAAACCATTAATTGAAGCAGGAGCAAATTATTTGGCTGTAATATCAGCTGTCTGGGATTATCCAGAGGGTCCCAAAAAAGCCGTAAATAAATTTACCCAAATTTTTCTGAGTCAATAATGTTCAAACATTGCTTAGCATAGGCCAAAATGATACAATTTAAGGAGTTAATAGGCAAACTTCAATATTAGGATTAACATGAAAATTGATGGTAACACCATTCGTCCAGGAATGGTTATCGAGCATCAGTCTCGACTATGGAGAGTAATAAAAATTCAACACACTCAGCCCGGAAAAGGAGGAGCTTATCTTCAGGTTGAGCTAAAAGAGCTTAAAGATGGGTCAAAATTAAATGAGAGATTTCGGTCCTCAGAGAAGGTAGAGCGAGTTAGACTGGATCAAAAAGAGTACCAATTTTTATATCAAGATAATGGAGCTTTCAACTTTATGGACAACGAATCTTTTGAACAACTCTCAGTTGGAAAAGATATAATATCTGAAAACCAAATCCCTTTTCTCCAAGATGGAATGGTTGTCACCATAGAAACCTATGAGGACTCGATTATTGGTGTTCAGCTTCCTGACACAATAACTTTAGAAGTAATTAGTGCAGATGCAGTCGTAAAAGGTCAAACTGCTTCATCATCCTACAAACCCGCTATTACTGAGAATAATATCAAAGTGATGGTGCCTCCGCATATAACTATAGGCGCTAGAATAGTGATAAGTACAATGGATGGTTCATATGTAGAGAGAGCTAAGGACTAAAAATTTGCAGCAACCAAGAAGAACCCCCCTTATAAATGTCATGATCAGTGCTGTGCGCAAAGCAGGTGGAGGTCTTCGTCGAGCTTTTATCGAAGTCGAAAAACTGCAAGTTTCTAAGAAAGGTCCTGCAGATTATGTCTCAGAAGCTGATCATCGAGCAGAGAGCACCTTATTTTCTGAACTCCAAACCGCTCGCCCTAATTATGGGTTTTTAATGGAAGAGTCTGGAGAATTATCGGGCAAAGATAGCTCTAACAGGTGGATAATTGATCCCTTAGACGGGACCCTCAACTTTCTACACGGAATTCCTCACTTTGCAATTTCCGTCGCATTAGAGAGAGATAAAGAACTATTTGCAGGAGTAATTTATGATCCAATTTCAGACCAATTATTTTGGGCGGAAAAAGGAAATGGAGCCTGGTTAAATGGCTCGCGAATAAGAGTATCAAACAGACAAAAAATAGCGGACTCACTTTTTGCAACAGGAATTCCCTTTGCGGGACGGGAGGGGCATAAGGTATTTCTTGCACAATTGGAAAATGTTATGTCTGTATCTGCAGGTGTTCGACGCTTTGGTTCCGCGGCTCTTGATCTAGCTTATGTGGCAGCCGGCCGTTATGAGGGCTTTTGGGAACAAAATCTTAAATTTTGGGATATAGCTGGGGGTATTGTAATAGTGCGTGAAGCAGGTGGCCATATATCTAATTTTGATGGTGAAACCGTAATGAAAAAAGGGGGTGACATAATTGCTTCTAACCAAATTCTGCATGAAAGCTTGAAAAACCTCCTCGATAACACAAAAAATATAGCTAAAAGTTAAATTTCTAATCCACAACAAAAAAAATGGATGGAAGACTAAAGCGATTATTGTTGAAACATAATATTTTGTTCATGTATATATTTAGAAAGTACCAAGATATAATCTAGGCTAAGGGATATTTTTGAATGATCAACCGCAACGATATTCTTGTTAAAAACTCAAAACACGTCGTAAAAATAGTTATATTGTCTTGCATCATTACCTTACAGCAAAACGTTAACCAGAGTGTTGCCCAAACAAAAGATGTGACAGCACAAGTAAATAATTTTTTAAAAAAGAGAAATTATTTGGAAGGTGGCACCAACTCACCCAGTTTATTAAATGGTAAAAAGTTGTTGCCACCACCCCGAGTAATTCCAACATCACAACTTCATGTGTTTCCAATTAAAACGCCAAAAATTTCCAGACTTAACTCAGCCACTCCTCGAGCGAAAACAGTTAAAAGAGAGGTGCCTAAACCATTAAGTCCAGAAACGGCACAACCCGCGGCGGCTCCTATACCAAGTCCGGTACCCCCAGTAGTTATATCCCCAAACCCACTGCCAACCAAGTCTGATCCATTAAATCTCAGAAAAGCAACAAAACCAGAGGCAATTTCTCCTAATAAAAATAAGGAAAATGAAATTCAAAAAAATAACTTTATTACTGGGAAAACATTAGATGTTTCGCAGCCACCACCAGCCCCAAAACTATTTACTACTGAGAAGGACAATCAGAAATTAAAAACGACATCTCCAACTGAAATTGAAATGGAGGTTGCAAAGTTAGAGGAAAATGTCTCAGATAGCTCCTCAAAATTTACACTTAATGTTGGAAGGGCTCTGCGAATACCGTTCGATAATGACGAAATAAAAGTATCAGTAGAAGCCAGGAAAGAATTATTAAAACTTGCGGATCAAATTCGCGATAGACAAGAATTTAGACTTCAATTGATGGCATTTGCTGCCGTGGACGGTATGTCCATAAGTAAAGCAAGAAGAAAATCTTTATCGAGAGCCCTTAGTGTTCGCTCTTTCCTAATGAAAAATGGGATACGAAGTACGCGAATTGATGTCCGGGCACTTGGAGACAAGACCAAAGAAATGCCGTTAAACCGAGTTGATATTAACATTGCAAAGCGATAATCACATACTTTTCACTATAGAGCCTCGGGCCAATTGTCCAAAACTCTGTTATTTAGAGGTAAGACAAAATGAAACGGCCGCATAATTATTTAGCAAAAATGTTAACTTTCCTTGCTGCAGCAGGCATACTATGTGTTTTCTTATTCTCACCCTTTAAAAATGCATTTATGGCCAATGCTGCTCTGAACGGATTAATTGTTGGTGTTCTTATACTGGGCGTAATTTATAATTTCCGCCAGGTAACAGGTCTCTATCCAGAGGTAAGTTGGATTGAAACATTCAAAACCCAATTAGCCAGTGACAATCCAAATCCAGAAATCTTAACCTTAAAATCACCTAAATTACTCGCACCAATGGCAACAATGGTGAATGTGAAAAAGAATTTTACACTATCAACAGTTGCAATGAGCGCACTTCTTGATGGGATTGCGTCCAGGCTAGACGAAAGTCGTGATACATCGCGCTATACAATTGGCCTCTTAATATTTTTAGGCCTTCTTGGGACCTTCTGGGGACTTTTAAGTACAGTTAATTCTATAAGTGCAGTAATCCAAGGTCTGGAAATAGAGGGGACGGAGGCTAGCACGGTTTTTACTGAACTAAAGCGAGGCCTGCAAGCTCCAATGTCTGGGATGGGCACCGCATTTTCATCATCATTATTTGGCCTTGCTGGATCACTTATCTTGGGGTTTCTTGATTTGCAAGCTAATCAAGCGCAAAATCGTTTTTATAATGATTTGGAAGAGTGGTTATCCACGGTAACTAAGTTATCTTCAGGAGGCGTAGGAATCGAAGGGGATCAAGCTATCCCAGCATACGTTCAGGCACTTTTGGAGCAAACTGCCGAAAGTTTGGAAAATTTGCAACGAGCTCTTACTAAGGGAGTAGAGAGCCGTATTGCGGTTGACGCGCATCTCCAGTCTGTTGGAAACAAAGTAGAAACTCTCACAGACCATATGAGGACTCAGCAACAGCTTATGCAGAGTTTAGCGGAATCTCAGGCGGAATTGCGCCCTATTCTCTCTCAAATCGCTAACTCCAGCGCTTCGCCAATAAATCCAATAGATGAAACAACAAAAATGCACATTCGTAATTTAGACGTTTATGTCAGTCGTATCACAGAAGAAATGAAGTTAGGTCGGGAGGAAGTTCTGCAACAAATACGCACGGAAATTAAGTTGCTCGCTCGTTTAATTGCGGCCCAAGCTGATGGTAGTAAATTGAAAGAATAGGTTTTTATGGCTAGCCCCTCAAGGCGCGCGAATTATAATACGTATATCTGGCCAGGCTTTGTTGACTCCTTAGCCACTCTTCTTATGGTTATTATGTTTTTGCTCCTAGTCTTTGTGTTAGCCCAATTTTTTATGAGCCAAGCATTAACTGGGAGGGACAAAGCGTTAAGTAATTTAAAAAGTCAAATCGGCGAGCTCGCAGAATTACTCTCACTTGAACGACTAGAAAACAAAAATATCCGAACTCAGCTCACCCAGCTTTCTCAAGAGCTTCAAGTTTCAACAAATCTGCAAGATAATTTGAAAACTGCCTTATCTGATTTGAAAAAAAGATATGATAATTCGCAAGAAACAGTTGATATCTTGCAGGCCCAAGCAACTGCAATGCGAGCCAGAAACGATAAATACGCATCTAAAAATAAAACCCTTGAAGATGAAATATTTTTAATCCAATCCCAAAAAGATCGCCTAGGGGCATTAACTTCTGAACTTCGCAAAAACCTCTCTAAAGCCGGTATTGTGATCCAAAAACAACTATTAGAGTTGAAAACTCTTAGTGGAGATATTTTGCGACTTCGCGCCTTGAAGCAAAAATTAGAAACAGAAATATCTTCTCTTGGGGAAAAACTGCTTTCAGGAAAGGTCCAAATCACTGATCTAACTAAAATACTCTCTGAAAGAAACAAGACTATTTCCTCTTTAACCCATAATTTGCGAAAAAAAGAAGATTTAATTTTAGAGAGGCAGACAGAGTTAGAGACTACAAAACAATCTTACTTGACTGAAAAGCAACTCTCAAAAAGTGCCTTGGCTGAGGTCGCACTATTAAACCAACAGATGGCATCACTCCGAAGACAGTTATCCAAAATAGAGATTGCATTGAAACTTTCCGAGACAGACTCTGCAAAAAAACAGATCCAAATCGCTGCTTTAGGAAAGCGATTAAATATCGCCTTAGCAAGTAAAGTTCAGGAATTATCTAAATATCGGTCAGAATTTTTTGGAAGATTGCGCTCACTTATTGGTAGCCGGAGAGATATAAGAATTGTAGGCGACAGATTTGTCTTTCAATCAGAAGTATTGTTTGAAAAAGGACAGTCAGAGTTGGGGGTGGTTGGTAGAGAAGGGCTGGATCAGTTAGCCAGCACGCTCTTGGAACTGTCAAAAAAAATACCACCAGAAATTGACTGGGTTCTGAGAATAGATGGGCACACAGATGATGATCCTATTAGCACTGCTCGGTACCCGTCTAATTGGGAATTATCTACAAGTCGGGCAACTTCCGTACTAAAGCACCTAATCAACGCAGGATTGCCTCCGGGAAGGCTCGTCGCCGCTGGTTTTGGCCAATACCATCCATTAGATAAGCGTTCCGATGAGATCGGTAAAAGACGTAACAGACGCATCGAAATGAAATTGACTCAGCGCTGAAGAAATAACATGCCTATTTTATTTTTAATTGTAGTCATTGACCTCATAGGCTTTGGCATCATTATTCCTCTATTACCTTTTTATGCAGAATACTTCATGGCGAGCCCAACAGAAGTTGGACTAATAATGGCAACTTACTCTTTTACTCAGTTCTTAGCTGCTCCCTTTTGGGGTAGGTTAAGTGACAAAATTGGAAGAAGACCTGTTCTATTAGTAAGTTTAATGGGATTGGCAATATCATATATTCTATTGGGACTTTCCGACACACTCCTTTTACTATTTTTAGCACGTGCAATCGGTGGTTTTATGGCCGGAAATATTTCAGCGGCCTTTGCCTATGCAGCTGACGTTACAACTCCAGAAAATAGAGCCAAAGCAATGGGCCTGATTGGTGCTGCCTTTGGGGTTGGATTTACGCTAGGACCAGCTTTAGGTGGAATCTTAGCTGGTTCAGATCCACTAGATGCCGATTTCAAGACGCCAGCTTACAGCTCTGCAGTACTATCTGGAGTCGCATATTTACTAACTCTATTTTTTCTGAAAGAGTCACTCAATGTCAAAACTAGATTAAAAACTGCGAAGAAACATAATTTCTTCAGGCTAGTTTCTCAGCCAGATATATGCATTTTAATGACATTAACTTTTTTGTGTACATTTGCATTTGCCGGACTGGAAGCTACGTTTGCCATGTGGTCTAAAAGGCAATTTGGCTGGGGACCTGAACAAAATGGTTATCTATTTGCGTTTGTTGGGTTGCTTGGCGCTGTTATTCAAGGCAGTTTAATTGGAAGGCTGGTAAAAAAATTCGGCGAAGGCCTATTAATGTTACAAGGGTCAATATTTTTATTTCTAGGAATACTTTTGATACCTTTTGCTAGCTCCATAGGAGTCTTGATCTTGGCTATGATTCTCACAGGTTACGGGTTTTCAATTATGACCCCTTCATTAAATAGTCTAATATCTCTAAAAGTTTCAGATCAGGAACAAGGCGAAATAATGGGCGTCACGAGATCGACAAGCACATTAGCAAGAATTGTTGGACCTGCATCTGCAGGTCTAATCTTCGGAGTTTTTGGGAAAGACTTTCCTTTTTATGGCGGCGCTCTCATAATGTTATTTGTGATATGTATATTGATACTTACTTTCAAGCGCTTTAGAAAATAATTTATATTATAGGAAAACTTGATCAACTTCATGTCTTAATTTATAACTCACGCCTAAAAAATTACAGGTGAAATATGAAAAAAGAAATCCACCCCGACTACCACGAAATCACTATACAGATGACAGATGGAAGCACCTATAAGACGAGGTCAACGTGGGGAAAACCAGGAGACACTTTGAAATTAGATGTTGATCCCAAAACCCATCCCGCTTGGACTGGTGTACATAGACTCCTAGATAGTGGAGGTCAACTAGCAAAGTTCAACAAAAGATTCAAAGGAATGGGTATAGATAGCGAGGGGAATAAATAAGCAAAGCAATGATGTGTCTGAACGATAGTAGGCTGTATTATTTGTAACAAGCGATTAAGGTGCAGAAAATTTTTCGCCATTAAATGCTCAGTCAGTTTAGCATCGCTCTTTTTTTCATTTCACCTTATATTGTAACCCAATAATACTTTTTACTTTCATGACATACTTTTAGTCCAAATAGAGAGGAAATAAAGTGCTTAGTGAAGTTAACTACAACATTAGTTTTTTAATTTTTCTCAAAGTTAAATAGCCGGAGCATCTATAGAGGCGTCGATGGTTCAGCAAATTCATTATGAAGTGCATGTAAATAAAAACGGTCGTTGGAATATAAGTGCCCATTTTAAAAATAGTCAGATGGAAGCAGCGATAGCAGATGGTAAAAGGGCTGAAAAACTTCCAGGAATAAAAGCCGTAAAGGTGATTAGAAATATTTTTAACACCCAAGATGGCATTCACCAAGAATTTTTAATTTATAAAAGTGCAAATTTGTCGTACTCGAAAATAAATCGACAAAAAAAATCTGCTTCTTCAGGTGATAATCAGATATCTAATAATAGCCTAAATTATGCGCCAAATGTGCCCTTTGAATTGCAAGAAAAAGTCAATTCATTGTCAACCGTTCTAATTCGTCTGCTGATAGTTTTGGTGTTTAGTTTAAGTATAGCAGGCATTTTGACTTACGTCACTTCAACAATCATCAGACTCCTCCACAACACTTCAAATTTTAATTTTGGACTTTCTAAAATTGCTGAGGTCGACATCTTATTTATAACTTTCTGTGTCACATTTTTATTCAGCCTTGCTTATGTTAGCTTTAAATTTATCCGTTTTACATCAGCCGATAGGAACCCCATAGCAGTCATTGAGGTAGGTAAGTCAAATAAAGAGCATAAAAAGCAAGAGCAGTTGTCCAATTCATATGCAAAATTAAAAAATGAAAAAGATGCAGCTGGTAAAATGGCTTCAAATTTTCTTTACTCGAAAAATTCCCTACACAACAAAAGAAAAGAGATCCAAAAAAATCAGGAAGTATCAGACCCAATTACTGATAAGATAGAAACCCAAGAGACTTTTTCAAAAGAGATTAATATTTTTGAAGACCAAGTAAAACCGGCCACTGGAGAACTAGAATTCGAAACAATTAAAATAAAAAAAGACATTCAACTCATGCACTTTCTTAAATCAATATTAACAGAAACTAATACAGACATTAAAAAATTAGATAATTTCAATAAATTTGGTATAAACTTGTTTCTTGCTGGAGCAAGTGAAACGTGGTCTCAGGTCTCAGTCTTAAGTGCAGATATTAAAATACTTTCCTTAACTGAAGTAGTGCACTTCATAGGATTTAAAAAATCTCATTCTGAGACTTTTTCCCGTAAATACGAAGAATACCTGCTTCAAGATCCCAGATATATGCAGATGTTTCAGGCTGGAAGGAATTCTATGAACACGTTTTTCCAAGATTCTGTTTCGGCCGCAAATCAATTTAGATCTGCTTTAATAGATTGGAATAGACCCAAGCAAAAAGAAGCTCACTTAGGACCTGTTACGGTTTTATTCACTGATATTGCTGGATCAACTGCTATGACTCAAGCCCATGGGGATGAAAGGGCTCAACAGGTTATCCGCACCCATAATAGAATTATTCGAGAGGCTCTTACAGATAATTTTGGTAAGGAAATAAAGCATACTGGCGATGGTATAATGGCTGCATTTTCCAAAACAACCAACAGCGTAGCGGCAGCTATCCAGATGCAAAGGAAAGCTGCAACTTATAATAAAGATAACCCAGATCTTCTTTTACACTTAAAAATTGGGTTAAACGCCGGGGAACCTATTGCGGAAGATAATGATCTTTTTGGATCTACTGTACAAATGTCGGCTAGGATCGTAGATAAAGCTCAGGGTGAGCAAATTTTTGTTTCTGAAAATGTTA
>MDSW01003897.1_pt1 | contig 17244 bp, 13 predicted proteins | sample 811171 | NCBI WGS metagenome assembly MDSW01 (sample SAMN05326641, study PRJNA326480) | marine metagenome | isolation source: seawater | place: Atlantic Ocean: North West | collected 2012
AACCATTAGAAATAATAAATTTTTTTTCAAATTAAACTCCTTTTATATGAATGGTTTTATTTTTTCAAAATTTCCACCAACAATATCTTTTGCTTCAATTGATAGCCAATCTTCTAAAATATCAGAATATAAGCCTCTAAAATCAAAGTTAAATTTTAAATCACCTTCGACTCTATCCTTTGGATCTAAAGAAGGATATTCATTATAATGTCCACCTTTTACACTTTCCCCAATCAGGAATGATACTCCTCCAGATCCATGATCTGTTCCAGTTCCATTATCATCAACTCGCCTTCCAAATTCTGAAAAAATAAAGACTAAGACTTCCTTGCCTTTATTGTGCTCTTTTAAGTCTTCAAAAAAAGAACTCAATCCATCTGAAAGCTGTTGCCACAAATATTCCTGTAAAACTACTTCATTGGTATGTGTATCAAATCCACCATGATTTACATAAAAGATTCTAGTTCCAAAATCTGCAAAATGAACTTGAGCCACACCTTTTAATTGTTTTGCTATATTTGTGTCAGGATATTCAATATTTGATTTGTATAGCTTTGGTGCTTCGTTGATAATATCTATTCCTTTAACAGCATCTAACCCTGTTTTTCCAAGATAATTCATTATAAAGTCATTGCCCATTACAGGGCTATAGAATCTTTTAAATGTATCCATGGCTTTTGTTTTGTTTGTTTCGCCTAGAATAGAGGTGAATAACCCATAATTATCTATATCCCCAACAGAAGTAACAGGAACATCAGGTGCTACTAAAGCTCTAGGTAAATATTCACTAAAATTAACAGCCGTTACGACATTATCTCCATTTGGATCTATATCTTTTATTGCCTGACCTAACCAGCCTTTTGAACCTACTTTATTTGGTTCAGATGTGTGCCATATATCCATTGATCTGAAATGAGATCTGTTTGGTGTTGGATAACCAACTCCATGAATAATAGCTAAATTTCCTTCCTCGTAGAACTTTTTCATGATTCCCATACCTGGGTTTAGTCCGAGTTTGTTGTCTAAAGGAATTATTTCTTCATCTTTTAACATTATATTTTTTCTTGAGTCACGATAAATTGGATTTTCCCAAGGGACAATACAATTTAAATAATCGTTTCCTCCAGAAAGCTGAATTGTAACTAGAACTTTTTCTTGATTTGATTTCATGGCTTTTCCTAATTTATCTTAAAAATTTGTATTCTATTTCTATTAGAGTCTAAAACTAAAAGATTTTGATTATTATCAATAATTATTGAAGTTGGATCCCAAAAATATGATTCAATTCTTGCAGATTCTTCGTGAGGCTCTAAATTATCTATAGGAATTACAGGAACAAAGCTTTCTCTAGCTTTTTTTTCGTCAATGTTTGCCTCAAGATATTCCTTTGCCCACTCTGATAGAGTAGCTTCACCTCTTAAAAAGCCACAATAATTAAAATCTTTTTCAAAAATTTGTATTTTCTGATTTCCCCAATCACAAACATAATAAAATCCATTTTTATCTTGAGTAACATCCGAGGGTCTAAATAATTCACCTTCTTTTCTTCCAGATTTTCCAAATTGATCTAAAAAATAACCATCTTTATCAAATATTTGGATTCTATCATTTCTCCAGTCAGCCACTAAAATATTTTCATTTATTATTTTTATACCCCAAGGTTTATCAAAATTACCTGGTTCATTTCCTTCCTTACCCCAAGTTTTTATAAAATCACCTTCAAGTGTCATAACCTGAATTCTGTTATTCAGGTTATCAGTTATATAAAGAAGATCATTATTATCGGTTGTTATGCCTGATGGAAAGTTTAATTCACCTTCTTTTTCTCCTCTAACTCCCCAACGTTTTATGAAATCTCCCTCAGGACTAAAAATTGAAATAGTATGAGTATATTCATCTGTAATATAAACATTATCTTTTGAGTCGAAAGTTAATGAACAAGGCCAATAAAGTTCTCCTGGTTTTTTCCCAAACTTAGAAAATTCTCCAAAATAATTATTTTCTATATCTAGCATTGAAATTCTTAATCCTACTGTATGAAATGCTCCACTCCTATTGACCACATAAACTTTATTTTCACTATTTATAGCTAGATCCCTAGGTAAATGAAAACCTCTGCCTCCAACATCTGCGGTAAAACCTACAGAATGTGAATATTGAATATTTATTTTTTCATTAAGTTTTTTCATTAATTTTTTTAATTAGGTCATTTGAAATTCCCTTGAAGAGGCAATTAATTTAATAATTATAGAAATAGATTCTTCATTTAGGGTAAATTCATTATCATTTATGTGATCATTTAACGCTACAGCTGTAGTTTTATGAAGGACTATATAGCCTAATTCTTCTAGGCAAATTTCTAATAAGTTTTTCTTATTAGGTTTTTTTAGGATAATATTTTTTATTAATTTTTTCTTTGAATTTCCTAAGAAGTCAGCTGCAAAATTAATTCTTTGTACCACTGTACCTGTGTTTATCCACTCTTCTCCTCCTTGCCATCCTTCTACTGAAGTGGGGTTCAGTAAAGGCTGCCCCATTAATCCTGAACTGATGGTAGCTTGGTAAACTTCTTCTGAAGGAATTTCAAATCCACCTGATAATCTAACAGCATTAACTACCAATTCTGCAGGACTTTTTATTCTGTAGTTAATAACATTTTCATTTCTAAAGTATTTTGACTTAAATAAATCTCTAAGAACCTCTCTGATATTATAAGAATGCTGAAAGTATGCCTTTACTATAAAATCAATAGCCTCTTCATCTAAAGGCTTTTTATGTGGCCACTGTGGTACAGGAAGTTCATCTTTTATAAAAAAATGATAAATATGCCTAGCAATATATCTTGCAGTTGATTCTTGTTTGCAAATTATTCTTATTACATCTTCTCCGTTAAAATTACCCTTCTCTCCTAAAAATTCTTTTTCTTCATAATCATGATCATTTTCATCAAACTTGAACTGCCATGCTACATAATTATAAGGTCTGGCAGTATTATTTCGCATCTTAATTGCCATATAAGGCATATTTTCAATTGTCCAACCAGTGAATGCCCTTGAGCATTCCTTAATATCTTGTTCAGAATAACTTCCAACGCCCATTGAAAATAATTCTAAAATTTCTCTTCCATAATTTTCATTTATATTAGTTTTATGATTATCTTGATTATCTAACCACATGATCATAGCAGGATCTTTTGATAGCTGAATAAGAATATTTTCAAAACTACTTAACCCATGATCTCTAAACATCTCTATTTGAGAAGTCATTACCTTTCCTTGGATTAATTTGTGCTGACCTGTAGCGAATACTCTATGCCAAAATAATGCAATTTTTTCATCAAAAGGGAATTTAGAATGAGATAATCTGTACATCCAAAAAGCCCCAGAACTATTTACGCTTCTAACATCTGAGAGATCAATTTGATATCTTCTTAATAAGTCTGTAGGAACAGAGTTTTTGTCTTCATTGTCTAGTAAATAATCTACTGCATCTTCAAAGTTTTTTTTGCTTAATAAATCAATTTCTTCTTTTGAGCCTCCAAAACAAACTCTTCTCAATAAATGACTTATTTCTTCTTTTTTAGTCTTGCTTTTCGATATCATTATTATCTTTTTGTTTGACTAACAATTTTTTTCTCATTTTATATCGAACTGAGTAAACAATCAATAGAGCTGCTAAAACGGGAAACCATCTTGAAAAACCGCCTTCTTCAATTCCAGCACTGTTCATCAATAGTCTTAATACAAATGAAATAATTAACAGTCCTGATATTTCAAACATCATAATTTGTAATCTTCCCATTTTGTCTCCTTATTTTTTTTTATATTTTTTCATCTTTTGGTGATTTATATACAGAATCTATTTTTTTTTGAATAAATAAACCTCTTTTGAAATTTAAAACTAATTTTGCATCTAAGGGTAATTGGAAATTTTCCCTTTTTATACTCATATCTAAATACTAACAGCTATCATATAAATAGCCATTAGGCACATGATTATATTTTCCAAAATTGTTAAATTTGAAATAGGTATTTCTGTTGAAGTACCAACGCACGCACAGGATATTTTCTCATTATTTTTTAATTTAATTATGACACCAATTGTTTGAGGAATAAAAATTATAATTGTAAGTATATTTATAGTTAATCCTAAAAAATTTAAAATAAATAGTATTCCAAGTAGTAATTCTAAAAAAGGATATATTATTCCAAATTTAAAAAATTTTTGAGAAATAGGATCATATTTTGAAAAAGACAGGGCAAACTGTTTTATATTTTGAAGTTTTAAAAAAGAAAATATTATAAAAAAATACCCCATATATAATCTAAAAAATTCTTTATAGCTAAAGCTTCGTTCTATGGAAGAAATTACTGCTAATAATACTACAAAAAATAGAGCCAGCAAAATAGGTTTATAGGTCTTAATATAATCAATCAGATTGCCTTGTTTGTACTTATTTGATTTGTTGTTTTCAATATAGTAATTTCCTACATTTTTAATTATTTTATTTAAATCTTCAGGCTCATAATTTTTATTTGAAATTACTGTTAATTTAGACTCGCTCAAGCTAATATTTACTTCAGTTATTTCGTTTTCTAGTTCTAATTTAGTTTTAATTGTTTGCACGCAATCATCACATGTCATTCCTTGAACTTTATATGTATTTTTTATATTAATCATTTAAAAATCTGTATTACACCAAGGTTTTTTAGTAACTGAAAACATATTTGAAAAATCTTTAATTAAATTATTTCTATTAAATTCAATATTACCCGCTTGAAATAATTCATAAGCAGAAACAGCTCCAAAATAACAAGAGCTTAAGTCTGAGGGCCGCATAATAACATCTGGCTTTGATTTAACTTTTTTTACTTCAGAAATTTTCCCATCTGTTTCTAACTCATATATGCCCTCAATATCTGGTTGGTTTTGACCTGTTAATTCAATAATAATTTTACCTTTATAATTATATTCTCTAGATTCAAGCAATTTTTTTATATCAATTATTCTTACCCATAGTCCATCAATGGTGTTTCTTTCTAGTTTTCTGGGATTCTCTAATAAAAAATATAAAGGATCACTGGGTGCTCTTCTATTTATATAAACCTTTTCAATTAATTCAACTCCAAAAATAAAATTCCACAATGCAATATTTGAATCAGTATCAAGGGCTATTTGTTCTTGAACTATTAATTCACCCTTATCATCCTCATGAGCCACTCCAGATTCTTTTTTTATATTATAAAAAATATATCCTGAAGGTTTTTCATTTTTATAGCAGATAACAAAAAAGAATCCACTCATGCCTGATTTATTATATTTACTTTTTTCGTCTTCATGTAATAAATACTTCCAATAACCTTCTGATTTGTCAGTAAAACCATTTTGATTTTTTCTAAATTGATCATAAATTTTAGGAATTTCAATTAATGCTTTATCTTTATCAACAAACTCCAATTTAATATCATCAGAAGCCTTTTTATTTATTTTGGTGTTATGAGAATAAATTTCCCAGTCTTCTCTATATGTTGCAAGTCCATACCCAAATCTTGAGTAAAGCAAAGATTGTGAAGCCCATAACCCTGCTAAAGCATCTCCTCTGTCTTTGGCTTGATCATGTAATTTTCTCATCATAGATGAAAAAATTCCTTTACGTTTATGGGTAGGAGCGGTTCCCATATAAGCAATTCCTGCCATATCCATAGGTTTCCCTCCAGGAATTGTAATTTCAAGTTTATCTGCCCCTCCGGTTCCTACTATTCTTTCAGTATCTTCATCAATGGCTGCAATTAACCTGTTATTATTAGACTTCCATTCGCTAATAGGATTCATCATCCTGTCTCTTGCAAGTCTTTTTACATCTTCATCTTTTGGAATATCTCCAAAAACTCTTCTTATAGATTTTCTCCATTCGATGAAATTATTTTTATTTACTGAAATTATTTTTATTGTCATTTTATCTTTTCTTTAAAGCTTCTTTTCCTGCTTTTAATGTTTCAATAATTTTATCCACATCATAAACGCATCCTCCCCAAGTTCCTCCGCTAACATCCTGAAGCGCTGCCCATAATCTTGTATCATCGGGTAAATTCTCGTTTGCTTTAATTTCTAACGAAGCACTTCTTACAGATAATTGATTGTCTCCCCAAGCTTTTCCATGATTATTATTTTTTTCTCCAACAAGGTTTACTGATCCTGTTAGCTTTTTTGTATCAATTATAATTTCTATAAGATCTGAATCTTTTAATAGACCAACCGGACCACCGGCTAAAGCTTCTGGCCCTATATGTCCAATACATGCTCCTGTAGAGACTCCAGAAAATCTTGCATCTGTTAAAAGAGCTATATGTTTTCCATATGATAAATGCTTAAGAGCTGCGGTTATTTGATAAGTTTCTTCCATTCCTGTCCCATTAGGACCTCCACAGATTATGACTAAAATTTCACCTTTTTTTAATTTATCAGGACCTGTAGATTTAATTGATTTCATCGCTTCTTTTTCAGAATTAAAAACTCTGGCAAGACCAGTATTTCTATAAATACCATCATCATCTATAACAGTTGGATCAATTGCAGTTGATTTTATTACGGATCCTTCAGGAGCAATATTACCTTTAGGAAAAGTAACAGTAGAAGTTAATCCTTTTAATGTAGCATTTGACTTAGTCATAATTACATTTTCAGGATTTATTTTGTCATTTTCAGATAAAAAAGTTCTAACATATTTTCTTCTATCAGATTCTTCCCACCATTCTAAATTTTCTCTTAAGGTTTTTCCTGTAACAGTTAATACATCAAGATTTAGTAATCCAAGTTTTTTTAGATTTAACATAACTTCTGGAACACCACCAGCTGCATAAAATTGAGAAGTTGGATGCCCCACAGGTCCGTTAGGAAGAACATCTACTAATCTTGGTACATAACTATTTACTCTTGCCCAATCATCAACGGTCATTCTTTTTCTACCAACAGAATGTGCAATTGCAGGTAAATGAAGGAGTAGATTGGTTGACCCTCCACATGCAGCATGAAGAACCATTGCATTTTCAAACGCTTTATCAGTTAATATTTGGTCTATAGTAATATTATTTTCTTCAAGATTCATTAAAGCTTTAGCGGATCTTTTTGCATTATCTAGCCATGCAGGAGTTCCAGAGGGGGTACAAGCCGAATGTGTAAGCGCGATTCCTAAAGATTCAGCTATTACTTGAGAAGTTCCAGCTGTACCTAGAAATTGACACCCACCTCCAGGTGAAGCGCAAGCCCTACACCCCATATCTTGTGCATAATCTAATGTGATTTCACCTTGAGAAAAACGAGCTCCAATTGATTGTATTTTCCCAGCATCCTCTCCATTATTTGGAGCTAATGTTGATCCGCCAGGAACAATTATTGAAGGTTTGTTTTTCATTCCTGCTAATGCCATCATCATAGCAGGAAGACCCTTATCACATGAGGCGATTCCCATAATAGCCTTAGCTGTTGGTAATGATCTGGCAATTCTTCTAAAAACCTTTGCGGCATCATTTCTATATGGCAGAGAGTCAAACATTCCTGTAGTACCTTGAGTTCTTCCATCGCATGGATCTGAGCAGTAAGCAGCAAAAGGAAGTCCTCCTAATTCATTAATTGTATTCGCAGATTTTTCTACTAAAGAAGCTAATTCCCAATGTCCAGTATGAAATCCAAGAGCCACAGGAGATCCATCTTTATCTTTCATTCCTCCGCTTGTAGAAAGAATTAAAAATTGCTTTCTTAAAAGTTCTTTAGGATCCCATCCCATTCCTGCGTTTTGGGTTAGCCCGAAATGATTTCCACTTGGTTCGTTAATTAAAATTTCTGCGGTAAAAGGAATTTTTCCTTTTGGCCCTTCAGCATGAGTTTGAATTCTATAATTTTTTTCTGTACCACCTTCAATAATATCTATAAACGATGGTTTTATTTTTTTATTAGACACCAAAATCTCTCCTATGAATATGTATTGATATTAGTACATAATAACATATTGGTTTTATACTAAAAATTAATAAAATAAACTGGTTTTATTTTATTAATCGAAGTTCTGTATTTAGATGAATTTAAGTTATCTTAATTAGAAGGAACTTCAAATCTTCTTTTAGAGAAAACTATAAAATTTCTTTATTTTTCAGACAATAGTGTAGCTTGATTGAATTTTTCTAAAATTTCTTTTTGTAAATCCATAAGTCTTTTTATAAAAATATCTAACTCTTCCAGTACCCTATCGGAATTTTCAGGGTAGAAAATCATAGTTTTAGATTTAATTTCAAATTCTTCATCAAGATTTCCTTCTAAAAAGGCTTTTATACCTAGAAGAGAGTCGTCAAATTTAATTGTAATCCTATTTTTATCTCCTTTTATTGAAACAATATGTTTATATTTATGACAAAGGACTTTAATTTTTGTTATTAGAAATAATCTAGTTAGTTCTTCAGGAATTAATCCAAATCTATCTTTGATTTCATTAATTAAACTTTTTAAATCATTAAGATCTCTAGTTTTTGATAACCTCATGTAAATATTTAATCTTACTTTTATATCATCGATATAATCTTCGGGAATTCTTGAACTTATATTTATATCAACTGTATTCATAAGGAAAAAATTAAGATTACTTTCTTCTCCTTTTTTTAATGAATTTATTGCAGATTCTAATAAAGAGTTGTAAAGTTCAAAGCCAATTGAACTTATATGCCCACTTTGTTCTTTCCCTAGTATATTTCCTGCTCCTCGTATCTCTAGATCTCTTATAGCAATATCATAACCAGACCCGAATTCAGAAGAAGAAATAATAGCATCAAGTCTTTCTTCAGAAATTGAATTAAGCCTAGATTTAGAAGGTGTTAGAAAGTACGCATATGATGTTTTTTCACTTCTTCCTATTCTTCCTTTCATTTGATACAACTGAGATAAACCAAATTTATTAGCATTATTTACTATTAATGTATTTACATTAGGCATATCAATACCTGATTCTATAATAGTTGTACAAACTAATACATGAGATTTATTTGAAGCAAAATCTGTTATTATTTTTTCTAAGTTATTTTTATCCATTTGCCCATGAGCAATAGAAATTTTTGCTTCAGGCACTATTCTTTTAATATTATTAGCAATTATTTCTATATTAAATACTTCATTATTTACAAAAAAAACTTGACCTTTACGATCTATTTCTCTCATAATGACCTCTTTTATTAACTCTTCTGAAAATTCGGACAAGTAAGTATTCACTGGAATTCTATTCTCAGGAGGTGTATTAATCATACTTAAGTCTCGAACACCATTTAATGCTAGGCTCAAAGTTCTCGGAATAGGAGTAGCGCTTAAACTTAATACATCTATATCTAATTCTTTTTGTTTAATAATTTCTTTTTGATTAACACCAAATTTATGCTCCTCATCTATAATCAAAAGTCCTAGATTCTTAAAAGTTATATTTTTTTGTATTAGTTTGTGTGTCCCAATTAAAATATCTACTTTCCCTTCTGATAATTTAGATAAAATTTCCTTTTGCTCCTTTGTAGAAACAAATCTTGAAATATATTCTATTTGAACAGGAAATGGATTTAATCTTTCTACAAATGTTTTAAAATGCTGTAATGCTAAAACTGTAGTTGGTACCATTATTGCAACCTGGTATCCATTTTCTACAACTTTAAATGCCGCCCTTAATGCTACTTCTGTTTTTCCAAATCCTACATCACCACACAAAAGTCTATCCATTGGTTTTTTTGATACTAGGTCTAAATTAATATCATCAATTGCACTTAATTGATCTTTAGTTTCTATAAACTCAAAAGATTCTTCAAGCATTTGAAACCACTCTGTTTTTTTAGTATAAGATTTACCTTGGATTTTTTCTCTTGCAGCATAAATTTGTAAGAGCTCTACAGCTAAAACTTCTATAGATTCTTTAACTTTATTCTTTGATTTTATCCATTTTTCTGATCCTAAGGTATCTAAGCTTGGAGTATCTTTTTGGAATGATTTATACAATTGGATCCTATCAATTTGATCAGAAGGAACATATAGTTTGTCATCATTTTTATATATCAAAACTATAAATTCTCGATTTGATGTATCGATTTGAGTTGTACCTATAAATTTACCAACTCCATGATCTATATGTACAACTAAATCATTAATCTTAAAAGGCTCTGATGAATGAGTTGATGGTAAATTATTTGAGTAAGATTTATATACCCTCTTTTTTTTCATTCCAAATAATTCTTTATCTGAAAGAATAGTGTAATGATAGTTATCTATATTTATTTTAAAACCATCTCCAATATTTTTTGAAATAATTACGAATTTATCATTTGAAATTTGATTAATATCTGTAAAAATATCTATATTATCCATATCCAAAATCTGCTTTATTCTATTTGGATAATCTGTAGTAATTATTACTTTTTCTTCTTTATTTTTTTTGTTTAAATATCTTGAAATTTTATTTTCATCAAAATTATATATTTTAGGTAATGAAAAATTTAATTTAAAATGTTTTTTATTATTATGAGATCTTTGATTGATTTCAATTGTAGCTTTATGTTTATCTAAAAAATCTGAAAGAAGGTAATTTTTTAAATAAGGTATAGGGAATAAATCTGTAATTTCATTTTTAGAAATTTTATTTTTTCTTAATTCTTCTCTTCTTTTAGTTATATTATCTAGCTCAAAATCTATATTATAATTTTCCATTTTTATAACTAAGAAATCTTCATTTATATATTCAAAAATTGAACTTTTATCAAAAAAACCAGAATAAAAATTTATTAAATCTTCAGATTCTCCAGCTACTAATGAATTTAAATTTTCTATTATTTCTTTTATATTAGTAGTTGATTTATTATTGAAAAAGTTATTATTATTTTCAATTATTTCATCTAATTTTTGAGATAAAACATTAGTTTCTTGCACCGGTGAGATTAAAATTTCACTTATATTCTGAATAGATTTTTGAGACGATGTTTCAAAAATCTTTATAGATTCTATGGTGTCATAAAAAAAATCTATTCTAATGGCATTTTTATTTGCTAAAGTAAAAATATCAATAATATCTCCTCTTACTGCAAACTGACCAACAGATTCGACTATAGATGAATTTATATATCCCCCTTTAACTAAAATAGATATTAGTTTTTTAGGATCTATTTTTTCTCCAATTTTAAGTTTTATACTTAATTCTTCAAATAATTTTTTAGATATTGTATTTGTAGTTAATGCATGAATAGATGAGCATATTATAGGATTTTTTTCATCATAATTTTTTTCTGTAAAAGCTTGTAAACACCTCATTCTTTCTACTGTATTTTTATTATCAGGCTTATATTTTTCTAAAAATATTTCATTTCTTTCATTAAAATTTAAGTTAGTGGTGTTATTGCTCCAAAAATTTAAATTTTCAACCATCTCTCTTGATTCTTCTGGGTTTGATGTAATTATTAAAGTTGGTTTATTTATTAGTTGAACAATAGAAGATACTATATATGCAAAAGTTTGCTTTGGAGATATTATCTTAGGTGATTTATAATTGCGCAATTCACTAACCACATCTTTAAATGTGGGATCATTGTGTAATACTGTATTTATTCCAATCAAATTGCTCAATTTCATAATCGGATAGAATATATTCTATAATATATTCTATTAGAAAAAAATAATTCTATGATCTATGAATAGTGATAATAAAAATAGCCTCAAACAATCTTGGACTAGTTTTGGTAAATTTGCCATATCTCTATTTAAAGGATAAATAATGGTAAATGAAAAAAAAATAAGAATAGTTGTAAAAATAGGCAGTAATTTAATTACAGAAAATAACAATATTTTAAATTATAATGTCATGGAAGATTTGTGTGATCAAATTTCATCTATTCATACTTCCGGGCACCAAGTAATTATAGTCTCTTCAGGAGCAGTTGCTGCTGGATTACAGTATATTTCATCTTTTGATAATAAAATAACAATCAGTAACTCATCTATTATTCAAAAACAAATACTTGCATCTATTGGTCAACCTATTCTTATGAGTGCTTATGAAAAGTGCTTTTCGAAAAATAACAAAGCTATTTCTCAAGCATTATTATCTAAAGATGATATTGAAAATAGATTAGGTTATCTGAATATTAGAAATACATTAAATCAACTATTAAATTTAGGGATTATTCCGATAGTTAATGAGAATGATGTTGTTTCAACCCATGAGCTCATTAATAGAGCCTATGGTGATAATGATAGGCTATCTGCTATGGTTTCAAATGTAATTGATTCTGATATATTGATTTTACTTGGTAGCATAGATGCACTTTACACTAGTGATCCTAATTTAGATTCTAATGCTGTAAAAATTAAATTAGTAGAAGATATAAATGAAAAAATTATTGAATATGCACAAGGACCAATAGATGGAATAGGTTCAGGTGGGATGATTTCAAAAATCCAAGCAGCGGATATTTCTATAAACTCAGGTACTGATATGTTTATAGCATCTGGCACTGAATCAAACGTAATAAAGAGAATAATTTCTGGTGAAGAAATTGGTACTAAGTTTATTTCAAAACAAAGTATTCATGAATCTAAAAAACGATGGCTAATGACAGGATACTCGTCTTCAAAAGGAGAAATAATTCTTGATTTAGGAGCTATAAAAGCCATAAATTCAAAAAGTAGTATTCTGCCAGCAGGAGTTGTTAGTGTTTCTGGAAAATTTAATAGAGGAGACATAATTGGGATTAAAAATTCTAAATCTAAGATAATTGGATGGGGAATATCTAATTACTCTTCCTCTGAAATTAGTAAAATAAAAGGTATAAATAGTTCAAAAATAAAAGATATAGTAGAAAAAAATTATGGATCTGAAATTGTTCATAGAAATAATTTAGTATTAACTATTCAGAAATAAACATGATTAATGATTTAGAAAAAAAAATATTTAATGTTAAGCAGAGTTCAAGAAATTTAAGCTTACTTTCGGCACAACAAAGGGTGAGTGCTATCGAACTTTTATCTAGTAAATTACTTTCTAATAAACATTTAATTATTAAGGTTAATGAAGATGAGCTTACTTCTGCATCTCAAAAAGGATTAGGTAATCATATTTTGGACAGGATGAAAATTACAGAAGAAACCATTGATAGAATGGTGGAGTCCTTAAATATTGTTAAAGAGCTACCTGATTCTGTTTCAGAAATAATTAGTTCAAAAGTAAGAGATAATGGTCTTAAGGTAAATAAGGTTAGGGTTCCTTTAGGGGTATTAGGTGTTATTTTTGAAAGTAGGCCTAATGTGGTTATTGAGATTGCATCTTTAGCTATTAAATCTGGAAATGCTCTAATAATGAGAGGCGGAAGTGATTGTTTAAAAACTAATCTTTTTTTGTTTAATCTTGTAAAAGAATCATTAGACGAATCTGGATTCCCAGAAAATTCTATGTATTTTTTAGATTACACAGACAGAAAAGCTGTTAGCTTACTTTTATCCATGGATAAGTATATAGATTTATTAATTCCAAGAGGATCTTCTTCTTTAGTAAATCTTGTTAATCAAAATGCAAAAATGCCTTCAATAACTGGAGGAGTTGGTGTTTGTCATACATATATTGATGATAAAGCTGATTTTGATCAAGCAATTAATATTATTGATAATGCTAAAACACAAAACCCTTCTGTGTGTAATGCTTTAGATACAGTTATTATTCATGAAAATATTTTAGATCAAATAATTGTCCCTTTAACCAAAGCTTTATTACTTAAAAATGTAAAAATTAGAGCAGATAAGAAATCTTATGAAAATATAAAAAATCTTTCAGGAGTTGAATTAGCATCTCTAGAAGATTTTGGAGAAGAATTCTTAGATTTAAAATTAAGTATTAAAACAGTTAATAATTTAGAAGAAGCTATTGATCATATTTCTGATTATGGCTCTAAGCACTCAGAAGCAATAATTACAAATGACATTAATAATGCAAAATATTTTTTGGAAAAAGTTGATTCTGCAGCTGTATTTCATAATACGTCAACGAGGTTTAATGATGGATACGAATTAGGATTAGGGGCAGAAGTTGCTGTTTCAACTGATAAATTACATGCTAGAGGTCCAATGGGCATTAATGACTTGATGACATATAAGTGGGTTGTTAGTGGTAACGGTCAACTAAGGAGCTAATAACAAAATGGGAAAGTCATTTATAATCAAAGTACCTGCATCCTCTGCAAATCTAGGGTCTGGCTTCGATTCAATAGGTTTATGCCTTGATATTTGGAATGAAGTTGAATTTTATGAAGGAGATTTCTCAATCAAAAATCTTGGTTTTGGTGAATCGACTCTTTCTAAAGAAAAAAATAATCTTCTCTATAAGTGCTATGTAAAAACTAATGAATTACTGGGAAAAAAAAATACTGATATATCAATTATAAGTAATAATGGAATTCCAATTTATGGCGGTTTGGGAAGTAGTTCAGCTACTGTCATCTCTGGAATTATTATGGCTTATAAAATAAATAATATTAATATTAACAAAGATGAAATATATCAAATCGCTGCAGATTTTGAAGGACATCCTGATAATGTTGGTCCTGCGATTTATGGTGGTATTACTATAGGCTTTAAGGATCTAGATGATTGGCATATAAGCCCAGTTAAATACTCAGATAATTTGAAAATAATTTCTTATGTTTCTAATCAAAAGATTTTAACCTCTGAATCACGAAACTTACTACCAAATACAGTTACTAGGCAAGATTCTGTATATAATATTTCTAGATCTGCACTTCTAATAAACGCATTAAATACTAATGATTTTAGTAAAATAAAATTTGGATTTCAGGATAGACTTCATGAACAATACAGAATTCCTAGAATAAAAGGATTTAATACTATTACTAATGCTGCTCGTAATGCAGGAGCATTAGGAAGTTATTTGTCAGGATCTGGCCCAACTATATCTGCAATAACTTTTGAAAAAGAATTAACTATTAATTATGAAATGCTCGATGCTGCGGATAAGCTGGGTATAGATGGGGAAGGAATTATTTGTAGTATATCTAAAGAAGGGGTAAAGGTATTTGAGAAATAGAATTATAGTTCAAAAATACGGAGGAACTTCTATAGGTGATGTGGAAAAATTAAAGCTAATAGCCAAGAAGATTTCTGAAACAAAAGAAAAAGGCTTTTATCCAGTTGTAGTAGTATCTGCTATGGGTAAAACTACAGATGAATTAGTTAGTATGTCCAAGGAAGTCACTTTTTTAAATAAACCTCCAGATTTGAGAGAAAAAGATATTTTATTATCTACAGGTGAGCTAGTTTCATCAACACTTTTAGCAATATCTATAAAATCCTTAGATAAAAAAGTCATTAGTTTATCTGGTTCACAGGCTGGAATAATTACTGATGATATCCATGGATCGGCAAGAATTTCAGATATTAATACTGCAAGAATTATGAATGAAATTAAAAATGACAACATTATAATTATTGCGGGATTTCAAGGAATTAATATTGATGGCGACATAACAACTCTTGGTAGAGGAGGTTCAGATACTACTGCAGTGGCTATAGCCGCAGCTTTAAAGGCTGAATTTTGTGAGATTTATACGGATGTTGAAGGTATTTTTACAACTGATCCAAGAATTGTTCATAATGCAAGAAAACTTGACAAAATAAACTACGAAGATATGCTTGAAATGGCAGTTTTAGGTGCAAAAATGCACCCAAGATCTATTGAGCTAGCTTCAATCTATAATGTTCCTGTTTATGTTGCCGGTACTTTTTCTAATAAAAAAGGAACTTTAATTACTAAAGGAGATGAAATGGAAAATAATAAAACGGTGACAGGAATAGCAATTGATAAAAAAGTATCTAAAATTACGATAAAGAAAATAAAAAATTTACCAGGAACTGCTGCTTCGATTTTAAAACCTTTATCAGAAAAATCAATAAGCATAGATGTTATTGTGCAAAATACTCCTTATGATGGATTTATAGATTTTTCATTCTCTTTATCTGAAGATGACCTTGATAAAGCTTTTGATATTTTAATGAATGAAAGCTCATTAGAATTTGATGAAATTATTAAAGGTAAGGGATTTGCAAAAATAAGCTTAGTTGGCACAGGAATGCAAAATGCTCCAGGTTATGCAACTGATATGTTTATAGCTCTAGGAAAAGAGAAAATAAATATTGAAATGATAACAACTTCAGAAATAAGGATTACTTGTCTTATAAATGAGAATCACGTAAATTCTGCTGTGAAGTCTCTGCACTCAGCTTTTGAGTTAGATAAAGAATAATAACTAATCCTGTGTAACTTCACCTTCTTTAATTGAAAAATAATTAGAATCCATAATATTTTTCTTGTCAACAAGGTTAAGGTCAGCAGTTGTTAGTAAAATTTGATCAAAATTGATGATTTTTTTAACAACTTTTTCTCTCATAACTTCATCTAATTCTGAAAATATGTCATCTAATATTAAAATAGGATTTCTATTTAGTAGTTCTTTTATTTCTTTTGCTTCAGATAGCTTTAGTGATAAAGCTATAATCCTAGCTTGCCCTCTAGATGCTGTTATAGAGGCAGGAGTACCATTGAATATTATTTCAAAGTCATCTCTATGTGGTCCAAGATTTGTTGTTCTTTGTTCAATATCCCTTAGATGATTTTTTTTCAATGAATTTTGAAATTTATCTTTAATATCCTTAAGTGAAGGATTATCATTAAAAAAATTTGAATCTACACCTCTTCCTATTTTAGGTGTGTATTTAATATCTAAGCTTATGTGGTTATTGAAATCTAAAGCAAATTCCTTTGAGTTTTCTTTGATTTTATTAAGGATATTATTTCTTTCGAAAAATATACTTGAGGATTCTTCAGCTAATCTATCATCCCAGAATTCAATTTCACTTTCTGTACTTTTTCCATCTTTTATATTTTTTAATAAACTATTTCTTTGATAAAGAACTTTTTGAAATCTTTGTAAGTTTTTCACATGATCATTATTTATTTGACTAAGTAAAATATTCAAATATTTCCTTCTAATTAAAGGTGCTCCAGATATAATTGAGATATCGTCTGTGTCAAAAAATACTGAGTTTATATTTCCTACAAATTCCTGCATAGAAACTATAACACCATTTATTCTATATGCTTTATCTAAGTCTTTATTTATTGATATATCATAATCTATTTGAGCTTTAATATTATGGTTTTTTTCTTCAGCTATA
>MDSW01073088.1_pt1 | contig 17244 bp, 14 predicted proteins | sample 811171 | NCBI WGS metagenome assembly MDSW01 (sample SAMN05326641, study PRJNA326480) | marine metagenome | isolation source: seawater | place: Atlantic Ocean: North West | collected 2012
ATGGCGCGTCCGGCGCGGGCAACCCGTCAGGGTCGGCGGCCAAGCCCCGGCAATCCTGCGTTATCGCTCGCTCACGTGGAATAACCACGCGACGCTCGCGATGCCTTGTCTTGCCGACGCTTGGCCGCCGATGCGCCGCCTTATCTTATGACGACACGCCCTAGCGCGTTTGCCGAAAAAGCCGCGACTCGTTCGCGGCTTTTTTGTGTCTGCAGCGGGCGTGCTGCCGGCGCATGCGCACGGCGCGCTCGCCGACCGGGCCAATACACAGTAATCTCGATGCCATGGAAATCGGTGGTCTGACACGTCTACAGAGCAAGATCCGGACCTCGCGGATATCGCGCGAGTACGGCATCGATGCGCTGGCCGAGCACCTGGGCAGCTATATGCCGGCCCCGGGGATCGCACAGGTACGTGCGGCCCATGCCTACGGCGAAAAACAGCATCGCGGGCAGTTCCGCAAGACCGGCGAGCCTTATATCTATCATCCGCTGGCCGTGGCGCGGATATTGGCGGATATGCGTCTGGATGCCACCACGCTCATGGCCGCCATCCTGCACGACGTGATCGAAGACACCGACTCGGCTTACGACGAGGTGGCCAAGCTGTTCGGCACCGAGGTGGCCCATCTAGTCGAAGGCGTGTCCAAGCTCGACAAGGCCCAGTTCCACAGCCGCCAGGAAGCCAGCGCCGAGTCGTTTCGCAAGCTGATGCTGGCCATGACGCGGGATATTCGCGTCATTCTGGTCAAGCTGGCCGACCGGCTGCACAACATGCGCACGCTGGACGGCCAGAACCCACGCAAGCGCGCCCAGATCGCCCGCGAGACGCTGGAGATCTATGCGCCCATCGCCCGGCGGCTGGGCATCAACAGTATGCGCACGGAGCTAGAAGAAAAAGGCTTCGCCAACATGTATCCGCGGCGCTATGAAGTGCTGCTCAAGGCTAGCCGCTCGATCGCCGGCGACCGGCGCAGCCTACTGCGCGAGATCGAGGAAACGCTGTCGCGCTCGGTGGCCGCGGAGGGCCTGACCGCAGCGGTGAAGGGGCGGCGCAAGAATCTCTACAGCATCTATCGCAAGATGCGCGAAAAACATCGGCGTTTTCTCGATGTGTTCGATCTCTACGGCGTGCGTATCATCGTGGACTCGGTCGATGAATGCTATCGCGTGCTGGGTATCGTGCATCATCGCTACCGCCCGATTTCCGAGCAGTTCAACGACTATATCGCCAACCCCAAGTTGAACGGTTACCAGTCCCTGCATACCACGGTCATTGCCCGCGGCGGCTTGAAGTTCGAGGTGCAGATCCGCACCCGCGAGATGGACCAGATCGCCGAGGCCGGTATCGCAGCCCATTGGCAATACAAGCTGGGCGAATCAGCCGGCCGGCTGGGCACCCTGGACGCCGAGGAATGGCTGGGCCATCTGGCCGATCTGCACGCCGACGAGGGCGACTCGATCACCTTCGTCGACTCGCTGCGCATGGACCTGTTCCCCGACGAGGTCTATGTCTTCACCCCCAAGGGCAAGATCATCCAGCTGGCTAAGGGGGCTACCTGCGTGGATTTTGCCTACGCCGTGCATACGGAGCTGGGCAACCGCTGTGTTGCCGCGCGCGTGGACAACCACCTGGCCCCGCTCAACAACAAGCTCGAGTCCGGTCAGACGGTCGAGATCATCACGGCCAAGCACGCCCGGCCCAATGCGGCCTGGCTGCATTTCTTAAAGACCGGCAAGGCCCGGGCCGGCGTGCGCAACTATCTCAAGAACCAGCGCGACGACAAGGCGCAGGAGCTGGGCGAGCGGCTGCTGGAAAAATCGTTGTCGGATCTGGGGCTGTCGCTGCGGCGTCTGTCGCGATCTGACATCGATCGCGGGCTGGGCGAGATGGGTGAGCCCAACCTGCCGGCGCTTTATTCGGCGATCGGCCTGGGCCGTCGACTGGCGCCGCTGGTCGCCCGGCATTTCCTCTCTGGCGATACCCCCGTGGCTTCGGGCAAGCGCGCCAAACCCCTGGCGGTGCAGGGCACGGAAGGCCTGGTGGTCGAGTTTGCCAAGTGCTGTCACCCGGTGCCGGGGGACGCCATCCACGGCCAGGCCAGCGTGGGCCGCGGCCTGGTGGTGCATCGCACGGGCTGTGCCTACTCGGCGCGCCGCACGGCCTCGAACGACCGCGTGGAGCTGACCTGGGCCGAGAATGTCTCCGGCGAATACGAGGTCGAGCTGCGGGTCACGGCCACCAATAAGCGCGGGCTTCTGGCCAGCCTGTCAGCGCGCTTTGCCGACGCCGACGCCAATATCGAGAACGTGAACTTCCCCGAACGCGGCGGCGCACTGCTGACCATTCGCTTCTTGATCGGGGTGCGGGATCGCCACCATCTGGCCAACGTCATTCGACGGATTCGGCGTATTCCCGAGGTCGAGAGCATCGAGCGCAGCTAGGCTTCCCTAGTCGCGGAGGTGGCATCCGCTGCCGGGCAGCCTGTAGGGCACAGCTTCGATACACTCAAAGCGAAATCCTTAATCCAGGACAACGCCATGGCGGCTGATAGCACGCAAGATAAACGCCCCACCCCCGATCCGGCCGAGGAGAATGCGTTCTTCCCGTCGCCTTATTCGCTGTCGCAATTCACAGCGCCCAAATCCGACCTGTCCGGCGCGGACTATCCCAATGCCTATCAGGGCAAGCGCCTGAAAGTGTTGATGATCGGCGCCGATGAGCGGTATCTACCGACCGACAATGGCAGTCTGTTTTCTACCGGCAACCATCCGGTCGAAACCCTGCTGCCGATGATTCACCTCGACAAGGCCGGCTTTGGCTTCGACGTGGCGACGCTGTCGGGCAACCCGGTCAAGTTCGAGCACTGGGCCATGCCGTCGGAAGACGAAGAGGTCAAGGCCTTCTACGACCGGTATCGCGAGCAGTTCAAAGCGCCCTTGAAACTCTCGGACGTGATCGACGAAGGGCTGGACAATGCCGACTATATCGCGGTGTTTATCCCCGGTGGCCACGGGGCGCTGATCGGCCTGCCGAAAAGCCAGGACGTGAAACAGGTCCTAAAATGGGCCCACGACAGCGACAAATTCATGATCTCGCTGTGTCACGGTCCGGCGGCATTTCTGGCCGCCAGCGATACGGATATGTACCAGGGCTACAAGATCTGTGCCTTCCCCGACGCCCTGGACGCGCAGACGCCGGATATCGGCTATATGCCGGGACATCTGACCTGGAAGTTCGGTGAACAACTCAAGGCCATGGGCTTTGAGATCATCAACGACGATATCTCGGGTGCGACCCATCGAGATCGTAAGCTCTTGACCGGTGACAGCCCGCTGGCCGGCAACGCGCTCGGCAAACTGGCCGCAGAGGCGCTGCTCGAAACCGCTGCCGAAGACTGACCTTCCGGTCGGCGGACATATCCGCCGGGCGGCGCCCGACTCTTTTCGCACGCCGGGCCGCCCGGCCGGCCCGCGTGGCCGCTTCAGGCGCGACACGGCCCGCGCACGGTGTGTAAAAATACAGCGTCTTTCCAAGCGCAAATCCAACCCCATGAGCAAGCGTGAAATCATCCATACCGATGCCGCGCCTTCGGCTATCGGTCCGTATTCCCAGGCCGTGAAGGTCGGTGACACGGTCTATATTTCCGGCCAGATTCCGCTGGATCCGAGCACCGGCGAGCTGGTCGCCGGTGATTTCAAGGCCCAGGTCGAGCAGGTCTTCGATAATCTGATGGCCGTCATCAAGGCCGCCGGGGCAGGCCCCGAGCATGCCGTGCGCGTGGGCCTGTACCTGACCGACATGAGCCAGTTCGGCGTGGTCAACGAGGTGATGGCCGAGCGTTTCGCCGCACCCTATCCCTCGCGCGCGGCCATCGGCGTGGCCGCACTTCCAAAGAACGCCACCGTCGAGGCCGATGCCATCCTCGTCGTCGACTAAGCCCGCGCTAACCGCAGACGCCCCGGTCCGTCGTTTGGCGGGCGTGGGGCCGAAGGTGGCCGAGCGGCTGGCCGGCCTGGGGATCCACAGCGTGGGCGATGTGCTGTTGCACCGCCCGCGCCAATACGAGGATCGCACGCGGATAGACCCGGTCAGCGCGCTGCTGCCACAGACATCGGCACAATGTGTGGTGCGCGTGGAACACGCCGAGGTGCGCATGGGCCGGCGCCGCAGCCTGTTCGTCTCCACCTCGGACGGCAGCGCCTGGCTGGGCCTGCGCTTCTTCCACTTCGGCTCGGGCCAGCAGGATCGGCTGTCGCCGGGCACCTGGCTGCGGGTGTTCGGCGAGCCGCGCGCTGCGGGTTATCAGCTGGAAATGGTCCATCCCGAGGTCGAGGTGGTGGCCGATGCGGAAGCCGGCCACGCGATCACGCCCGAGCTGCTGGCGATCTATCCCACGGCCTCGGGGGTGACCCAGGCGCGTCTGCGTGACATGGCCGCCCAGACGCTGGCGCTGCTGGCCCGTGATGATTTCTGGCCCGAGCTTTTGCCGGCGGATCTGTCCGGCGAGGCGCTAGCCATGACGGCCCGCGAGGCGCTCCAGCGGATCCACCGGCCGCCGGAGGATACCGATCTGGCGGCGCTGATCGAGGGCAACGACCCGGCCGTGCGTCGGCTGTCGTTTGAAGAGCTTCTGGGGCATCAGCTGGGCCTGCGGGCCCGTCGGCGCCAGATTCGTGCCGATCGGGCGCCGGCCATGCGCGAGGCCGGGCGCGGGCTCGGTCCGCTGTTCGAGGGACTGGGCTTTTCGCCCACCGGTGCCCAGCGCCGGGTGATCGGTGAAATTCTGGCCGATATGTCGGCTACGTCGCCCATGCTGCGCCTGGTGCAGGGCGATGTCGGCTCGGGCAAGACGGTGGTGGCTGCTGCGGCCCTGCTGACCGCGGTCGATAACGGCTGGCAGGGCGCGTTCATGGCGCCGACCGAGCTTTTGGCCGAGCAGCACTACAGCGCGCTGACCGGCTGGCTGGCGCCGCTTTCTGTGCCGGTCTGGCTGTTGACCGGCAAGAAGAAACAAGACGAAGACGCCCGTCAGGCTATCGCCGACGGCCGCCCGGGCGTCGTGGTGGGCACGCATGCCCTGTTTCAGCAGGCCACGGAGTTCGGTGCGCTGGGGCTGGCGGTCATCGACGAACAGCATCGATTCGGCGTGGATCAGCGTCTGGCTCTCCGCAACAAGGCTGCCAAGAAAGGCCGTGTTGCGACCACCGCCCACCAGCTGATCATGACCGCCACGCCGATCCCGCGCACGCTGGCCATGTCGGCCTATGCCGATCTGGATACCTCGGTAATCGACGAGCTGCCGCCGGGGCGCACGCCGATCAAGACCGTGGCTATTCCTAACAGCCGGCGTGAGGAAGTGATTGCCCGTATTGGCGAGGCGGTAGCCGCCGGGCGCCAGGTCTATTGGGTCTGTACGCTCATCGAGGCCTCGGAAAAGCTCGAGGCCCAGGCCGCCGAGGCCGCGGCCGAGGATTTGGCCGACCGGCTGCCCGGCCTGCGGGTATCGCTGGTGCACGGGCGGATGAAGACCGCCGACAAGGCGCGGGCCATGAATGCCTTCAAGGCCGGGGATATCGACGTGCTGGTGGCCACCACGGTGATCGAGGTGGGCGTGGACGTGCCCAACGCCTCGCTGATGATCATCGAAAACGCCGAGCGCCTGGGCCTGGCCCAGCTGCATCAATTACGCGGCCGGGTAGGGCGCGGATCGGTGGCCAGCCACTGCGTGCTGCTCTATCAGGGCCCGCTGTCGGAGACCGCGCGCTCGCGCCTGTCGGCCCTACGCGCCAGCAATGACGGCTTTGCCATCGCCCGGGCGGATCTGGATCTGCGCGGGCCGGGCGAGGTGTTGGGTACCCGCCAGACCGGTGCCGCCACCTTTCGTATCGCCGATCTGGTGCGCGACGCCGATCTGGCCGAGGCCGCGCTGGCGGTGGCCGACGATGTGCTGGCCTATCACCCGCGTGAGGCCGATGCGCTGATCACCCGCTGGACCAGCGCCGGCGAGAACTATGCCCAGGTCTGAGCCGGTAGAGCCGACAACCGGTTAGACTGCAGGGCTCATCGCTACTGATCCGCCTGCTATGAAGTATGTGCGCCGCGCGGCCGAGCTGGGCTGCTTCCAGCTCGAGCAGTTCATCGTCCGCGGCACCTTGTCGCGCCTGATCGTCATCGCGCTGGCCATGGTGCTGATCGCGGTGGTGGCCGGGCTGATCGCTTATGCGGTCCTGCCCCGGGCCGACTATGCCGATCGCGGCGCGGCCATGTGGTGGGCGTTTCTGCGCCTGACCGACTCGGGCTATCTGGGTGACGACCAGGGCGTGTGGCTACGCGCGATCTCGACCACGCTGACGGTGCTGGGCGTGGTGCTGTTCGTGGGCGCGCTGATTGCCACCATGACCCAGTGGCTAGACGATACCATCGAAACCCTGGAAGCCGGTTATACGCCCATCGCCAAGAACGATCACCTGCTGATCCTGGGCTGGAACAACCGCACCGCAGAAATGGTCGAGCAGCTCATCAGCGCCGAAGGCCGGGTGGCGCGGTTTCTGCGGGCCCGCGGGGCCAAGCGGCTGACCGTGGTGGTGCTGGCCCAGAAAGTCTCGCCTGCGCTGACGGCCGAGCTGCGCGACGTGCTGGGGCGGCGCTATCGCCGGCGCCAGATCATCCTGCGCTCGGGCAGCCCGCTGCGCACCGAACATCTAAAGCGCGTGGACTATGCCCATGCCGGGGCCATCGTCCTGCCGGCTGCCGAGTTTGATGCCGGCGGCGCGCCCGACGAGCGCACCATAAAGACCTTGATGAACGCCGCGGCCGCCAGCGGCGATGTGCCGGCTGCCGAGCTGCCGTTGATCGTGGCTGAAATCTTCGACGCCGACCTGCTGGAAACCGCGCGCCAGGCTTATCCCGGCCCGGCCGAAATCGTGGGTACGGCGGAAATCATTGCACGCCTGCTGGTACAGAACACGCGCTATCCCGGCCTGGCTGCGGTCTATAACGTATTGCTGGCCGGCCACGACCGGCCCGAGGCCAACCGGCTGTTCGTGCCCGAGCCGGCAGCCGAGCATATCGGCCGGCCCGCAGCCGAGCTGGCGGGGTGTTATCCGCAGGCGGTGTTGATCGGTATTGCCCGCGGCGGGCGTTTTCATGCGCTGTACGCCGACGAGGGGCTGACTGTGGCCGAGGGCGACCGGGTGGCGCTGATTGCGCGTGGCTACGCCGACTGCGAGGCCGCGGGTGCGCCGGCGCGCCTGGCCGAGCGCGACGGCTCGGCGACACTGGCCGCCCCGGCGGTGCCGCCCCGGCGCCGCGTGCTGGTGCTGGGCTGGAACCAGAAGCTGCCCTCGCTGCTTGAAGAATTCGACTCACTCACGGGCGAGCATGTAGCCATTGATGTCTGCTCGTCGCTGCCGGTGGCTGAGCGTGAGGCGCTTCTGGCCCAGCGCGGTATCGAGATTCGGCATATCAGCCTGACCCATCACGAATTCGTGGTCACCTCGTATGCGCATCTGTCTCGCCTGGCGTTGGCCGAGTACGACACCGTCATTCTCGTGGCCAGCGACTGGCTGGGCTCCGCCGAGGCGGCGGATGCGCGGCTGCTGCTTTCGGACCTGGTGGTCAAACGCGCCCTGTCCGCGGTTGGGGCCGCGCCTACGCTGATCGTCGAGACCATGGACGAAGACAATCTGTCGCTGTTCGAAGACCCGCAGGCCGAATGCCTGGTCTCGCCGGTGATCCAGTCGAACCTGTTGACCCAGGTGGCCCTGCGACGCGAGCTGCACTGGGTGATCGAGGACATCTTCGGCGCGCACGGCGCCGAGGTGGCCCTGCGCCCGGCGCTGGCGGCCGGAGCCCCGCCGTATGAGGCCAGCTTCGACGAGCTGGCCGCGCGCATGGCCGCCGCCGGCGAGATCCTGCTGGGGCTGCTCCAAGACAGCCCCAGCGGCTGGCAGGCCGAACTCAACCCGGTTGATCGCACGACCCCGCGGCGCCTGACCGCGGCCGACCGGCTGGTGGTGATTCTCTCAGAGCCAGCCCTTGCGCCGGAAATAGATCAGCATGACGGCCACCAGCGCGATCATCACGCCCACTAGGATCGGATAACCGTAGTAGAAGCCCAGCTCGGGCATGTTCCACGGGCTCTTGGTATCGAAATTCATGCCATAGACGCCCACCAGAAACGACAGCGGCATGAAGATGGTGGCGATGAGCGTGAGCACGCGCATGACATCGTTCAAGCGCACCGAGGCCAGCGACAGATGGGTTTCCAGCAGCGAGCCGGCGGTGTCGTAATAGCCCTCGGCCAGATCGACCACGCGCTTGGCGTGGTCCTGGACGTCGCGAAAATAAGGCCGGTTGTCGTCGTGGATCAGGCCGTGATCGAGCATGGTCCAGCGCACGAACAGCTCGTTTTGTGACAACAGCACGCGGCGCATGCCGATCAGCCGGCGTTTCAGATCGTGGATGGTGCCGATCAGATCATCGCCGCGCTCGGCGAATATGCGCTCTTCTAGGGCCTCCAGATGATCGTTGTAGGCTGCCAGCACTTCAAAGCTGGCATCCACCACGACATCGGCCAGGCAGTAGCCGAGATAATCGGTCTCGGCGTGCACCAGCCGCCCGTGGGCTTCGTGGATACGCTCGCGCACCGCGGCGAACAGGTCATGATCACCGGCGTGGAACGACAAGACGAAATCGTCGCCAATGAACAGACTGACCTGCTGGAAGATCAGCGTCTCGCCCTGCATGTAGGGCAGAGCCAGCGTGATGAACAGGCTCTGGCGATAGGTGTCCAGCTTGGGCCGCTGGCCGTGGTTTATGACGTCTTCGAGCGCCAGCGGGTGCAGGTTGAAAGCCTGGCCGATGCGGGTGAGCTGGGCCGCACTCACATCGCCCTCGAAGTGCAGCCATGTCAGGCGATGCCCGGGATGCTCGCGCTGCGCGAGTGCAGCCTCGATATTGTGTACGTCACGCTCGTGGGCCGGGGCGTCGCTGCCGTAGTCCACACGATAGATGGTCAGGCCTCCGATCAGCTCGTGGGGTTCGGGATCCACCAGTGCGCCCGGCGCGTGGCCGGGCCGTGGACGGCGAGACAGCGAATAACCCAGCATCGGTTTCTCCGGCGGCAATAGGGGGTGATCTTACGCCGAGCCCTAAGCGCGCGCCGGGGCCAGACAGGTGATTAAGAGAGCGCCGGCGTCGGCTGCTGCGTCCGCGGCCGCACGAGCGGTTCGTGTGGTCGTGATGACATCGTCGACGATGCCGACGTGTCGGCCGGTGAGATCGGCCGTGGCGACGAACGCGCCGGCCACGTTGGCGCGGCGCTCGCTGGCAGCCAATCCGCTTTGTCGCTGGGTGGCGCGCCGGCGTTGCAGCGCGTCGTCCACGACGGGCACACCCAACGCGCGGCCCAGATGATGCGCGATCCGCTCGGCCTGGTTGAACCCGCGGGCCCGAAACTGGCGCGGGTGCAGCGGCACGGGCAGCAATACGTCACAGCTCGCCCAGCCGTTGTCAGCGAGTCGCTCGGCCAGCAGCAGCGCCAACGGGCGGGCGTGTTGGATGCGCCCGCGAAACTTGAGCGCGCCAATCAGCCACGCCAGCGCCTCGTCGTAGTGGCAGGCGGCGTAGGCATGGTCGAAAACCGGTGCCCGCTGGCAGCCGGAACAGAGTGTAGCGGCCGAGTCGGCCGCCAAGGGCAGCGCACAGTGGCAGCAGCTGCGCACCAGCCACGGCAGATCACGCCGGCAGGCGCGGCAGATGCCGGCATCGTCGATGAGGCGCGCCGCACATAAAGCACAGGTTCGCGGCAGCCAGGCCGTAAGGTTATTTTTTGACCAATTGTCAATAATCGAGAAAGCCACAGGTTGACGCCGCGTTCTGCCGGATTAGAGTTTGTCGTTCAAAGCACCGACTTATATCAACGACGATCCTGCCATGACTGAAACCCGCGCCGCCGGCGACCTGCGCCACGACTGGACATTGGACGACGTCAATGCCTTGTTCGCCTTGCCTTTGCCGGACCTGATGATGCGGGCACAGACCGCGCATCGCGCACATTTCGATGCGCGTGACGTGCAGCTTTCCACACTGCTGTCGATCAAGACCGGCGCCTGTCCGGAAGACTGTGCCTACTGCCCGCAGAGCGTGCGTTTCGATACCGGCCTAGAGCGCGAGGCGCTGCTGCCCAAGGATCACGTGGTTGACGCTGCCAAGCGGGCCAAGAACGCAGGTGCCACGCGCTTTTGCATGGGCGCGGCCTGGCGCAGCCCGAAGGACAAAGACCTGGCCGCGGTCATCGAGATGGTCGAGGCGGTCAAGGCCCAGGGGCTTGAGACCTGTGTGACGCTGGGCATGCTCAAGGAGCGCCAGGCGAAGGCGCTGGCCGACGCCGGGCTGGACTATTACAACCACAACCTGGATACCTCGCCGGAGTATTACGACGAGATCATCTCCACGCGCACCTACCAGGACCGGCTGGATACGCTCGGCCACGTGCGCGATGCCGGCCTGAAGGTCTGCTGTGGCGGCATCGTGGGCATGGGCGAAGCCCCCACCGATCGCGCCGAGCTGCTGCGCCAGCTGGCCAACCTGCCCGAGCATCCGCAGAGCGTGCCGATCAATAACCTGGTCCAGGTCGAGGGCACGCCGCTGGCGGGTACTGACCCCATCGACGAGATCGACTTCGTGCGCACCATCGCCGTGGCCAAGATCATGATGCCGGCCTCCTACGTGCGTCTGGCCGCCGGGCGCGAAGAGATGTCCGAGGCCACCCAGACGCTGTGCTTCCTGGCGGGCGTGAACTCGATCTTCTACGGCGATGAGCTGTTGACCACCCACAACCCCAAGCACCAGGCCGATCTGGCCCTGCTGGACAAGCTCGGCATGCGCCCGGAGTCCACGCCCAAGTACACCGAGCTGGAGCCGGGCGTGGCCCCGGATCCGGCGCATGCGCCCCAGGCCAGTGCTGCCGAGGCCTGATGTCGGCCTCGCTAAAAGCGATGGCCCGCGAGCGCCTGGCGGCGATTGATGCCGCCGGGCGCCGGCGCCGGCGGCGGGTGATCACCGGCGGCCACGGGGTCGCACTGGCCGCCGATGACGCCGCGTGTATCAATTTCTGCAACAACGATTATCTGGGCCTGGCCACCGACCCACGCCTGGCCGATGCGCTCGCGACAGCCGCCGGCCGGGTCGGCACCGGCAGTGCTGCCTCCCAGATGGTCACCGGCCATAACGCCGAGCACGCCGGGCTCGAGGCGGATCTGGCCGACTGGCTGGGCCGAGAGGCCGCTCTCGTGTTCTCGACCGGCTATGCGGCCAACCTCGGCGCCATTACCTCGCTGGTGGGCAAGGCCGATCATGTCATCGCCGATGCGCGTAATCATGCCTCGTTGATCGACGGCACGCGGCTGTCCGGGGCGGCCAAGCATATCTATGCCCACGCCGATCTGGCCGATGCCGAGACCCGGCTGGCCGGCGTGGCCGGCCAGCCGGGCCATCGGCTGCTGGTGACCGACAGCGTGTTTTCCATGGACGGCTATACGGCTCCCTTGGCCGGCCTGGCCGAACATGCCCGGGCCCACGACGCCTGGCTGCTGGTTGACGATGCCCACGGCCTGGGATTGTTCGGGCCCGGCGGTGCCGGGCGGGTAGCCGAGGCCGGCCTGGACAGCGCCCGCGTGCCCGTGCTGACCGGCACGCTCGGAAAATCGGTGGGGGCCGCTGGCGCATTCGTGGCCGGGGATGCCGATGTGATCGAGCTGATCCTGCAGCAGGCGCGCTCGCTGATCTTTTCCACGGCCATGCCGCCGGCGGTGGCTGCCGCGGCCCGCCGCGGCGTGGAACTGTCGCGCGCGGCCGATGATCGCCGCGCGCATGTGCACGGCCTGATCGCGCGTTTTCGTACGCGCTTGGCCCAGGCCAGCGTGCCGCTGGCGGCCTCGGATAGTCCGATTCAGCCGGTGGTCGTGGGCGAAGAAGCCGCCGCGCTCGATCTGTCCGCGCGCCTGGCCGAGCGCGGATATCTCGTGGGGGCGATTCGCCCGCCCACGGTAGCGCCGGGCACATCTAGGCTGCGGGTCACGCTGACGGCGGCCCACACGCCCGAGCAGGTCGATGGCCTCTGTGAGGCGTTGGTCGCGGCTTGGCAGCAGACGCCCGCCGCGCGCCAAGCCTCGTAGCGTGGCGCTCGCGATTCATCGCAGCGGCCATGGGCCGGATCTGGTGCTGCTGCACGGCTGGGGGCTGTCGTCGCGCGTGTTTGCCCCGCTTGTTGCGCGTCTGAGCGACACGGCGACCTGTCTCGCAATCGATCTGCCGGGCCACGGCGATAGCCCGGCGCCGACCGATGACGGGTTGCAAGCCTGGGCCGATGCCGTTGCCGCTGCGATTGACGGCCCCGCGGTGTGGCTGGGCTGGTCGCTGGGTGGACTGGTAGCGTTGGATGTCGCCCATCGCTATCCACACTTCGTGGCCGGACTGTGTCTGACGGCGACTACGCCCTGTCTGCAGCATCGCGCGGGCTGGTCGTATGGCTTGTCGCCGGACACGATCGCGGCTACGCGATCCGGTTTGGCCCAGGACTATATCGCCACCGTGTCGCAGTTCCTGCGGATCAACCTGCGCGGCACGGCGGTCGCGGCCGAAACCGCCGAGACGCTGATCGCGGACCTGGCCGAGCGGCCGCCTTCGACGGCCGGGCTGGCCGGCGGTTTATCGATTATCGAGCACGCCGACCTGCGCGACGATCTCGCCGCGATCGGGTGTCCGGCGTGGCTCGTCGGCGGCCGGCTCGACCGACTGGCCCACCCCGATGCCATGCGCTGGATGGCATCACGCTTGCCGCAGGCCACGATCGATGTCTACGATCGCGCCGCCCACGCGCCGTTCATCAGCCAGGCTGCCATCTTTGCGGCTGATCTGGCCGCCTTTGTCACCCGCTGCTCGTCATGACCGCTCGTACGCTGTTCGTTACCGGTACCGATACCGAGATCGGCAAGACCCGTATCGCCTGTGCGCTGCTGCGGGGCCTGGTGGCCGCGGGTGAGACGGCGGTGGGCTACAAACCGGTGGCCAGCGGGGCGGTGTGGCAGGGCCGGCGGCTGGTCAACGAGGATGCGCTGGCGCTCCAGGCTGCCGGCAGTCCGGGCTTTACCTATGAGGCCATCAACCCGCTGGTGTTCGAGCCGGCGATCGCCCCGCATATTGCGGCGGCGGAGGCTGATACGCCGCTGACCGCCGACAAGCTCACCGCCGGCCACGATGCGCTGGCCGCCCGCGCAGACTGGGTGATCGTCGAGGGCGCTGGTGGCTGGCATGTGCCCTTGTCTGACACGCTGGACTTTGCCGGCTGGGCCGCGGGCCAGAACTGGCCAGTGTTGCTGGTGGTGGGCATGCGCCTGGGGTGTGTGAACCATGCGCTGTTGTCCGCGCGGGCGATTGCCGCGGATACACGCCTGGCCGGCTGGGTAGCCAACTGTCTGCCCCCGAAGCAGCCGCGCCTGGCCGAGAATCTGGCCACGCTGAACGCGCGTATGCCCATGTCATGCTGTGCCACGGTGCCTATCGACCCGCCCGCCGATCTTTTGCTGGATATTCGTGCGCAGCTGGCAGGCGCTACCGCATGAGCGTATCGGCCGGTCGGTGGTTCGCGCTTGCGGTACTTGCGGTCTGCGCGCCGGCCCATGCCGACTGGCAGATGAATCTGTCGCCAGGGGCCACGGCCATGACCCGCCAGGTGTGGGATCTGCACACCGCGATGCTCGTCATCTGCGCGCTGACCGCCGGCGGGGTGGTGGCGGTGATGGCCTGGTCGATCGTGCGGCATCGCAAGTCGCGCGGGGCCAGGCCGGCGGATTTTCATGAGTCGATCGGTATCGAGATCGCGTGGACAGTGCTGCCGTTTCTGGTGCTGGCGGCCATCGCAATTCCGGCCGCCAGTACGCTGGTCACACTCTACGATACGGATAACGCCGACGTGACCATCCAGGTCACCGGCCATCAATGGCTCTGGGAATATCGTTATCCCGAGGCCGGTGTGCATTTCTACAGCCGGCTGGCCGATAGCAGTCGGGCCGCAGAGCTGGGCATCGACGGCGCGGCTCCCGATCAGCTCGCCCATTACCTGCGCGACGTGGACAAGCCGCTCGTGGTGCCGGTCCACGCCAAGATCAAGCTCGAGATCACCTCGGCCGACGTCATCCATTCCTGGTGGGTGCCGGCGCTGGGCGGCAAGAAGGATGCTATTCCCGGCCGGGTGAACAAGAAATGGTTCCGCGCCGATACCGTCGGCACCTATCGCGGCCAGTGCGCCGAGCTGTGCGGGCGCGGCCATGCCTTCATGCCGATCGTGGTCAAGGTCGTGTCCAAGGCCGATTATCTGGCCTGGCTCCAGCAGCAGGGCGGCCAGGGTCCGGCCGCGGCGGATCTGCCCGACGCGCCGGCCGATTTCGACGCCCTGGCGCGCCGGGATACGCTGAACCGCGAGCAGGCCATGACGCTCGGCAAACATGTCTATAAGACGCTGTGTGCGGCCTGTCATCAACGCGACGGGGCCGGGCTGGACGCCGCCGGCTACCCGGCACTCACCGGCAGTGATGTGGCCACCGGGCCAATCGCCGAACATATTCGCCAGGTCATCTACGGCAAGAACGCGATGCCGGCGTTTGGCGGCCAGCTCAGCAACGCCGAGATCGCGGCCGTGGTGACCTACGAGCGCAATGCGCTGGGTAACAGCGTCGGCGATCAGGCCACGACGGCCGACGTGGAGGGACAGCGATGAGTGCACGCAACAGGCTGTCGCGCTGGCTGTGGCTGGCCAACCACAAGGACGCCGGGGCCGCCTATCTCGTGCTGGCGGCGGCGATGTTTCTGGTGGGCTCGAGCCTGTCGCTGGTTATCCGCAGCGAGCTTTTCGCCCCGGGCATTCAGGTCGTGGACCCGGCGGTCTACAACCAACTGGTGACGCTGCACGGTCTGATCATGATCTTTGGCGGCATCATGGCGGCCTTCGTGGGCTTTGCCAACATGATGCTGCCGGCGATGCTCGGCGCGCCGGGGCTCTGGGCGAAACGTGCCAGCGGGCCGGTGTTCTGGATGCTGCCCGTGGCGTTTGCGCTGCTGCTGGTCACCCCATTTATCGGCGGTGCACCCCAGACCGGCTGGACGATGTATCCGCCGCTGATCATGCAGACCGGGCCGGCGCTACCTGTATTCATAGGCGCCGTGTGCCTGACCACCGTGAGCGGGTTTGCCTCGTCGGCCAATATTCTGGCCACGATTGTGCGCTGCCGGGCGCCGGGCATGGCGATGTTGCGGATGCCGCTGTTCGCCTGGACCTGGGTCGTTACCGCGTTCCTGATCATGGCCGTGATGCCGGTGCTGGCAGGCACGATGCTGATGCTGGGCGCGGACCGGTTTCTGGGCACCGGGTTCTTTGGCGGGCCGGATGGCAGCGCGCTGCTGTATCAGCATCTGTTCTGGACGTTTGGCCACCCCGAGGTCTATATCATGGTGCTGCCGGCGTTCGGCCTGGTCTCGACCATCATTCCGAGCTTTGCGCGCAAGCGGCTGTTTGGTTATTCCTCGATGGTGTACGCCACACTCTCGATCGGCCTGCTGAGTTTCATCGTCTGGTCGCATCACATGTTCACGACCGGCCAGCCGCTGGCCGCCGAGCTGTTCTTCATGTTTTCGACCATGATCATCTCGGTGCCCACCGGGGTGAAGGTCTTCAACTGGGTGGCCACGATGTGGCGCGGCGCCATGACGTTTGAAGCGCCCATGCTGTTCGCGACCGCCTTTGTGGTCATGTTCATGATCGGCGGCTTCTCGGGGCTGATGTCGTCGCTGGCGCCGGTGGATTTCCAGTATCACGATACCTACTTCGTGGTCGCACATTTTCACTACGTGCTGGTGCCGGGCTCGATCTTCTCGATGGTGGCCGCACTCTATTACTGGATGCCCAAGTGGACCGGGGTGATGTACTCCGAAGCTCTGGCTCGTATCCATTTCTGGTGGAGCATGGTCACCATCAACCTGTTGTTCTTTCCGATGCATTTTCTGGGCCTGGCCGGTATGCCGCGCCGTATCGCCGACTACACCACCCAGTTCACGGACTTCAATCAGGTGATTTCGATCGCGGCCGGGGCGTTTTTCGCCGGCCAGCTGATTTTCGTGTTCAATATGGCGCGCTCGCTGGCCCGACGTGGCCCGGCGGCACCAGCGCGGCCGTGGGAAGGCGCCCGCGGGCTCGAGTGGACGCTGGCCTCGCCGTGGCCGCGTGAGACGTTTGCCACGCCGCCCAGGATCGCGCCCGAGGAACTGGCCAAACCGGATTGATCGAGTGATGAAACGACGCGGCATCAAACTGGGCGCTTTTCGACTGGCGCCGCCCTGGTGGGCCATTTTGTTGGCACTCGTAGGCGTGGTGATTTTGTCCTCGCTGGGCCTGTGGCAGATCGAACGCGCCCATACCAAGGCTAGAATCCTAGCGGCCCAGCAGGCGGCCCAGGCTGCCGGGCCGCAGCACGTCACGATTGATAGCGACGCGCTGGACGGGGAGTCCGGCGGGTTGACCTACGGCTACCGCATCATCGTGACAGGGCGCTACGACGCCGCCCATCAGATTCTGCTGTCCAACCAGGTGGAGGGCACGCGCACCGGCTATCGCGTCTGGACGCCGCTGGTCACGGATTCCGGCCTGCGCTTGATGGTCGATCGCGGCTGGGTCGAGAAACCGACCGATCCAGAGGCCGGGCTGCCTGATCCTGCCGCGCCGACCGGGCCGGTCGAGGTTCAGGGGTTCTGGCGGCCTTACCCGGAACCGGGTCTGCGGCTGGGCGCGCATACGGTCTGTGACAAGACCGGCTGGCCGCGGGCGCTGAATTATCCGATCGCCGACACGGTGGCCTGTCAGTATGACGAGCCCGTGGTCAACGGCTTGCTGCTGCTCTCGCCCGATGCCGAGGGCGGTTTCGTGCGCGACTGGGATACCGATCGCGTGGGCATGGGCCCGACAGGCCACTATATCTATGCCTCGCAGTGGTTTCTGATGGCGCTGATTGCGGTGGGCATCGTGGTGTTCGTCAACCTCAAGCGCGAGGCCTAGGGCCTGTTGATGTTTCATACGAGTCCGCGCCAAGTGCTGTTTTGCGGCAAGACGAGGCGTAGCGCGCGCCGCGCAGTCATTCTGCGCAAGCGTGCTAGAACGCTGGATTGCCGCAAAACAGCGCTTGTCCCGAA
>MDSW01025383.1_pt1 | contig 17243 bp, 13 predicted proteins | sample 811171 | NCBI WGS metagenome assembly MDSW01 (sample SAMN05326641, study PRJNA326480) | marine metagenome | isolation source: seawater | place: Atlantic Ocean: North West | collected 2012
AATTCTAATACTGTTAAATTTGATAAGTTTAGCAGTACAGATGGAATCTCACCTGCAAGCTGATTATGAGCAAGTTTAAGACCTACTAAACTTGACATGTCCGCTATTTCATCAGGAACCTGAGCTATTTGATTTATATTTAGTTGCAGTGATTGTACATTTGTCAGATTCCCTATTTCAGGTGGAATTTCAGTTAGCTGATTAATTCCAAAATTTATGTTTTCTAAGTTTGTTAAAAGACCTATCTCTGCTGGAATAGCACCTGTTAAATCATTATTGTATAAAAATAAATTCTGTAGGCTTGTTAGACCACCAATTTCAGGAGGTATTTCTCCAGATAGATTATTATCATTTAACCTTAATGTTTCTAAATTCGTTAGATTTCCAATCTCAGGAGGAATAGGACCGGAAAATGAATTATAACTTAAATCTATTGTTGTCAAATTAGTAAGGTTACCAATCTCTGCAGGAATTGATCCTGATAAACCTTGACCTCCTAAGGCTAATTCGGTTGTTGCTTCAACATTATAGCAAGCACCATTTACTTCAGTTTCTGTTGATTCACATAATGAGTCAGCAACACATTCTCCATCAACTGCTGAGAATCCCTCACTACAAATTAAAATACACTCTCCATCGATAAGGGATAACCCCTCATCACAATCTGCAACACAAACTCCATCAACATCACTAAACCCTTCCTCACATTCAAGAGCAAGAGGATTACTTTCATTGCATGATGATATAAAAAGAAATAAAAAGAGTATCGTTATAAAATTTTTCATACTTGGTCTTCCTTGTTTTTATAATAATAGACAGTATAGTGTGCAAAAAATCCACACACACCACCAATTACAGCTCCTGATACATACGCATCAATACCACCAAGAAGTTTAAATATTATACCTAAACTGCCGCCTATCATCACTGATAATAAAATTGATATAAAGTATTTTTTCATTAAAAATCCGAATTAAAAAATAACTGTTTTTCTACCATAAAAAAAATGATAATTAACTATGTTTATTACTTAAAATTAAGATATGTTATTAGAAAAAAAATATAACTGTCAAACATGTTTTAAAAAAAATTCAATTGATATTGAACCATCCTTTTGTTCTGAGACAGTCGATTTAATTGAGGATTGTAGCATTTGTTGTAATCCAAATACGATATCATATACTACAGAAAATCAAAAAATTGTTTATTTTGAGGTTCTAAAAACTTACTGAGATTAATCTGTGATTCAAGGTTTTAAGGACAATTTGAAACATCTTGAGAATCAATTCCATTTTGAGATATACAACTTGGATATGGAGGACATAGTTCATTATTTCCTACTGATGGAGTAGTATCTCCTTGATTACAAATCTCTTGAGGGATTTCACCACTAAGTTGATTATCTGATAATAATAATATATTTAGATTTGACAATTGTCCAATTTGTTCAGGAATTTCTCCAATAAATTGGTTATTATTTAAATATAAATACCTTAGACTAATCAAACTTCCAATTGATGATGGAATATATCCAGATAAAAAATTATTTTGAAATAATCCAGTATCTAAGTTTATTAAATTTCCTATTGATGAAGGTATTTCACCTGTAAATTGATTATCATTTATCTCTAACTCAGTTAAATTTATCATTTCCCCAATTGAGAATGGTATTTCACCAGTAAATTGGTTATCATTTATCTCTAACTCAATTAAATTTGATAGATTTCCAATCAATAATGGTATCTCTCCAGTAAACTGATTATTATTTATAGATAGATATTTTAAATTTGAAAGATTACAAATTGATAAAGGTATTTCACCTATCAAATTATTATACTGTATACTTAACTTTTCTAAATTTATAAGACTTCCTATTTCTGAAGGTATATATCCAGATAATTGATTATAACGAAGTGATAAATCAACAAGATTAGTTAAATTTATTATACTAGATGGAATTTCACCAATTAATGAATTAGAGTTCAACCATAAATCTTCTAAATTTATTAAATTTCCTATTTCATTTGGAATTTCTCCTACTAAATTTCTTTCATTTAAATATATCTTAGTAAGATTAATTAATTTTCCTATCTCTGGTGGAATAGTCTCTCCACTTGTACCACCAAAAGGTTCTAGAGTAGTTGTTGTTTCAATATTATAACATATATTCCATAAAAATACATAGTCACAACTTCCACACTCTAAAATAGTATTACCATTTATTACACCACATTCATCAGTACAGGTTGAGTTATCACCATCACACACACCACATTCATCATCAACCAATCCACTATTAGGAACACCATCACATCCTTCACATGTGGAATTATCTCCATTAACTATTCCACATTCATCTAAACACGTAGAATTATCTCCATTGACTACACCACATTCATCTAAACATGTAGAATTATCACCTCCTGAAACTCCACATTCATCTAATGGACTTACAGGGTCACTATCACAAGATGATATAAAAAAAGATATAAATAATATTGGAAATAGTTTTTTCATAAAATTTTATCATTTGATTTAATATTTTTAATGGTCAACCTCAAAATCCTACACTATTCTACGGTAACACTTTTAGCTAAATTTCTAGGTTGATCAACATTGCAACCTTTTAAAACAGCTATATGATATGCTAGCAATTGTAATGGGACAGAAGTTAAGATTGGTGTTATTGCATTTAAAACATTAACAGAATTAGAAAGAAATATATAATGATCTGATAAATCTTTAAGAGCATTACTATCAACAGTAGTTATTGTAATAATTTTACCACCTCTTGATTTAACCTCTTGAATATTTGATAATATTTTATCAAAACCATTTTTTGTCACAATAACAACAACTGGCATCAATTTATCAATCAATGCTATAGGTCCATGTTTCATCTCTGCTGCAGGATATCCTTCAGCATGAATATATGAAATTTCTTTTAATTTTAAAGCTCCCTCTAATGCTACTGGGAATTGATATCCCCTACCTAAATATAAGAAATTTGATGCTTCTGAATATTCTTTTGCTATTTTATATATTTGATCAGATAAATTCAAAATATCTTTTATCAAATGCGGAGTATCTTTAAGGTCCTTTAAATATGATTTAGATTTATCAATATTTTTTCTTTGTGCCAATAAATTTGCAAATAAAACCAATATAACTACCTGTGTTGTGAAAGCCTTAGTAGAAGCAACACCAATTTCAGGACCAGCATGCATATAGATGCCACACTCTGTTTCTCTTGCAATAGTGCTCCCTACAACATTTACAATCCCTAATGTTAATGCATTTTTTTCTTTTGCTTTAGAAACAGCTGCTAATGTATCCGCTGTTTCACCTGACTGACTTATCGCAATTAATAATGATTTTTCATTAATTGATTTATTTCTATATCTAAACTCTGAAGCATATTCAACCTTAACTGGCTTATGAAGAATATCTTCAAGTAGATAACTGCCTATTTGAGCTGCATGCCAAGATGTTCCACAAGCAGTTATAAAAATATCTTTAGACTCTAAAATTCTATCTACATAATCAGCTATACCACCAAGCTTAACATTATTATCTAAATCTATTCTTCCCCTTATTGCATCTTCTATAGCCTTTGGTTGTTCATAAATTTCCTTTAACATAAAATGTTTGAAATTTCCCTTTTCAATTTGATCTAAAGAAAATTCAATTTCTTCTATATCCTTAACAATCTCTTGATTATGTTCTATATGAGTTACCTTATAAGATTCCTTAGTTATCTCAGCTATCTCACCATCTTCTAAATAAAATATATTACGGGTTTCATCTAATATTGCAGAGGCATCAGAAGCTAGAAAATTTTCATTCTCTCCAATACCAATTAACAAGGGGCTTCCATTTTTAGCTGCAACTAATTTCCCAGGTTCATCCTTACACATTACAACAATACCGTAAGTACCTTTAACTTCTTTTAAAACAACCTTTACAGTATTATAAAAATCTAATTTTTTTGTCTTATATATAAAGCTTATAAACTGTACTAGCACCTCTGTATCAGTATCACTCTTAAACTTAACTCCTTTAGAAGATAAATACTCTTTGATTGAATAGTGATTTTCAATAATACCATTATGGATTAGACTAAAAACATTATCTGTATCATTATGTGGATGTGCATTACTTATATTGGGTTCACCATGTGTAGCCCATCTTGTATGACCAATACCACAAGCATTTAAATGATCTTTAATCGTAGGAAGATTTTCTAAATCTGTAATTTTTCCTTTACATTTTGAGGTGAAAATATTATCACTTTCCATGGTACTTAAACCAGCAGAATCATATCCTCTATATTCAAGTCTCTTAAGACCCTTTATAATGATATCTGAAGCTTTTTTATGACCTATATATCCAACAATTCCACACATAAATTATTCCCACTCTATAGTTCCAGGTGGCTTTGATGTTACATCAAGAACAACTCTGTTAACACCCTTAACCTGGTTAACTATCTTATTTGAACATAATTTAAGAATATCTGATGGCAAATCAAACCAATCAGCTGTCATTCCATCAACACTTGTTACCATCCTTAGACAAATGACATTATCATAAGTTCTTTTATCTCCCATAACTCCTACTGTTTTGACAGGCAATAAGACACAAAATGCTTGCCATATTTTATCATAATAACCTGAATCTTTTAAAATTCTAATAAAAATATCATCAGCATTTTTTAAAATATCTAGCCTTTCATTAGTGATTTCACCCATTATTCTAATTCCAAGACCAGGACCAGGAAACGGATGTCTACCAATAAAATCTTTAGGTATTCCAAGTTCTACACCGATACTCCTAACTTCATCTTTAAACAACTCATTTACAGGTTCAATTAGTTTAAATTTCATTTCTTCAGGTAAACCACCAACATTATGATGCGACTTAATTTTATCTGCAACTTTTCCATATCCTCCTGACTCAATAACATCAGGATAAAGTGTACCTTGAGCTAAAAATTTAAAATTATTTAACTTCGAAGAAAATTTTTCAAATTCTTCAATAAATTTATTTCCAATTATTTTTCTTTTTTTCTCAGGATCTTTAATACCATCTAAAGCATTTAAGAATTCTGATGATTTATTTAATAAGGTGACATCTAGATTTAAATAAGTATTGTACATATGAATAACTTCTTCTGCTTCATTTTTTCTTAATAAACCATGATCTACAAAAACACATTCAACTTGGGAGCCTAATGCTTTTTTTAATAAACAAGCCACAACAGTAGAATCAACACCTCCACTTAATGCACAAATAACATTATCATCTTTTACAGTTTCTTTAATACTAATTATTTGCTGAGTAATAAATTCTGATGCTGTCCAATCTGGATTAGCCTTACAAATATCAAACAAAAAATTATGAATAACCTGTTTTCCATTATCAGTATGCATTACTTCAGGATGAAACTGCACTCCATAAATTTTGTCATTATTATTTTCTGCAGATGAAATAATTTTATTTTCTGATTCACTAGTAATACTCCAATCAGAAGGGACTTTAGATACTTTATCACCATGACTCATCCATACAGTATTATTTGTTTGAATTTTATTAAATAGATTCGATTCTGATTTAAATATAATATTTGAGCTCCCATATTCAGCTTTTTTAGAACTCTCAACAATACCATTAAAATGCTTAACCAACAATTGAAAACCATAGCATATTCCAAAGATAGGCACTCCATATGAAAAAATATCCTTATTTAAAAATGGAGCATCTTTTTCATAAACACTTGAAGGGCCACCTGATAGAACTATTCCTTTTACATTATACTGTTTAATTTTCTCAGAATTATAATCATAAGGTAAAATAATAGAATGAACTTTAAGCTCACGAATTTTTCTTGCAATCAACTGGGTATATTGCGAACCATAGTCTAATATAATTATTGAATTTTTCATTTTTTATAAAGAAAATTAATAAATGTAGATAAAGAATATTTTAAATCTTTTCTATATACAATTTTATCTATAAAGCCTTTTTTTAGTAAAAACTCTGACCTTTGAAAGCCTTCAGGAAGATCTTGACCAATTGTTTGTTTTATAACTCTAGGGCCAGCAAAACCGACTAAAGCTTTTGGTTCCGCTAAAATAATATCACCAAGCATACCAATGCTTGCAGATATTCCCCCTGTTGTAGGATCTGTTAAAACCGTTATATACAATCCTCCATTTTTTGAAAATTTTGCTAACTTAGTAGTTGTTTTTGCTAATTGCATTAAACTTATTGCACCTTCTTGCATTCTTGCACCACCTGAAGCAGTAACAATAATTAGAGGAACTTTTAATGAATCTGCCTTATCAATAGCCATTCCAATTTTATGTCCTACAACGGAGCCCATACTACCACCAATAAATTTAAAATTCATCACAGCTAAGATAGCATCTATTTCATTTATCTTTGCTGAAGCTGTTACAACAGCACTATTAACACCCGTTTTTTCTCTATATTTTTCTATCTGATCAGAATATTTTTTTTGAGCATTAAAATTCAATGGATCTGCTGAAACTATCTTCTCTCCAAATTCTTCAAATTTTCCATCATCAGCAATTAATTCTAAATATTTATAAACATTAAGTCTAAAGTGAAAATTACAATTAGTACAAACTGAAAAATTATCTTGTAAAACTTTCTTATAAATGACTTCATTACAACTTGGACATTTAATCCAGCTTCCTTCTGTAGTATCCTTTTTATAAAAAGTCTTAATATTTTTTGATTTTCTTCTAAACCATTCAGTCATAATTAATTACTTTTCTGCATAAGATAAATTGGATTTATCTCATTAATACTTTTATTTTTATATAATTCATATTGTTCTAAGCCAATCATTCCAACTTTTTTTGAACATGGTTTTACCTCATCATAATCTACATTTAATTCAACAGGGAAGCCATACCCAAAAACCTTATGTTCATTAAAATTCGATATTTTATCACATTTTAATTCACTTTCTACACCATTTTCATAATAAGCATAAAATGCAAAATCTCTATGAGAATAAATAGCAAGATAATAGCTATCTAAACTAATGCCTTTACCTAATATATCAAAGCTACTTACAGGAACTATTGGCACATTTAAAGCTTTTGCTAATCCCTTAGAAAAAGATGAACCTATTTTTAATCCAGTAAAAGAACCAGGTCCAATATTTAACGCAATAAAATTAATTTTAATATTGTTATCATTTAATAATTTTTTTACAAAAGTTGGTAAATATTCCGAATGATCTTTTGTACTCTCATTAACTAATGTTTTACATTTTGTTCCAATAAATATTGAAACACTACAAATATCCGTTGATGTATCTATTGCTAAATAATTCATTTAAGTTCAATCTTTCTTTTATCTTCACCGTTATGCTTAAAGTATAATTTATAATCAATATCAGGTAATAAATCAGGGATTAAATCTGCCCATTCAATTAAAATAATTGAATCCGAGTTAATTATATTTTGAAAACCAAGCTCATTCCATCTAGTAATATTTTCTTCTCTATAAAAATCAACATGTATTACTTTAAAATTAGCATAATATTCATTAATCAATGTAAATGTAGGTGAAGTAACTTCATATTTATAATCTAATCCCTTTAAAACTCCCTTTACAAAAGATGTTTTCCCTGCTGCTAAATTACCAATTAAAGCAACAATATTTCCAGGTTTTAGATATTTAGAAAAGCTCTCTCCTAATTTTTGAGTTTCTTCAGTACTGGTTGTTATTGTGTTTTTAAAACCATTCATTTTTATTTCTCAGATGAATTAAAGGAACTAGGACTTCATCTAAACTAATTCCTCCATGTTGAAAACTATTTTTTAATAAGTTCGAATATTTATGGAATTGATTAGAATAAACAAAATATTTATTATCACCTGAAATAAGATATTCAGTATTCACATCAAAAGATGGTAATCCATAATTTTCAGGAGTTTTAATTTTCAGAACATCCTTATCTGAAAAATTTAAATTTCTTCCATATTTATACCTTACACCTAAAGATGCTGAACTATCAGCTTTTACTTCAACAGCCTTTGAAACCATCGTATTTCCATGATCAGATGTAATCAATATATCAGCATCCCAATTAGACAGCTCAATTAAACAGTCTTTTAACCAAGAGTTTTTAAACCAATTATGAACAGCCAATCTATAAGCAGATTCATTTGGGATTAATTCTTTTAAAATTTGAGACTCAGACCTTGAATGTCCTAATATATCTACAAAATTCACGACGATACTAAGAATATCAATATTTTTATAATCATTTAATTTATTATAGAATTTTTTTCCTTCATTAACATTAATAATTTTTTCATAATGAAATGATTTACTATTTTTATTATTATCTTTTAATGCTTCTTCAAATAATTCTTTTTCATATTTATTATATTTACCATCAATAAACATTTTTTTCCATAAATTATATTTCTTTGATTTTATCTCCTGCGGAAGTAATCCACTAAAAATTGCATTCCTTGCAAAGGGAGTTGCTGTTGGTAAAATTGACATATGTAAATCTTCTTTTATAGTAAATAATTCTTTTAAAATTGGAGAGATTTGTAACCACTGATCATATCTAAAACAATCGATTACAATTATTATTAATTGTTTTTTATCAATAATTGGTTCAAATTTTCTTTTAAAAAGCTCATTTGATAATAATGGTCTAGAATCAACATTTTTAATCCAATTTTGATAATTATTAATCACATAATTTGTAAATTTTTTATTTAATAATTTTTTTTGATCATTTAAAATTTCAATAAAACTCAGATTATTAATTTCTTCAATTTTCAATGACCAATTTGAAAATTCAGTGTATATTTTTTTCCAATTATTATAATCCATCTCATCAAAATTATAATTTTGAACTTCGTTTACATATTCTAAAAAATCTTTTATTAGCTTATTATTCTCAATCTTAGAGTTTTCTAGAAGCTTTTTACATGCCATTAAAATTTGACTAGGGTTTACAGGCTTTGTAAGATAATATGAAATTTTTTCAGCTATAGCCTCTTCCATAAAATCTTCTTCTTCATTTTTTGTAACCATTATAACGGGAATATCAGGATAATCATTTTTTATAATCTTCAATGTTGCTATTCCATCAATTCCTGTCATCATTTCATCAAGAAGTATTAAATCAATTTTAGATTCTTTGCATAATTCAATTGCATCTTCACCTGAATTAGCAGTTAAGACATTATAGTTTTTATCTTTTAAATAAATAATATGAGACTCTAGTAACTCAATCTCATCATCAACCCATAAAATATTATTTTTCATAATTTATTTATTCACCAATATAAATGCACCTCTCCAACCAGGCCTAGGTGGATATCTTTTAAATTCATAAGCTCTTTCAATAAAAATCTTACTAGGATTTATATCCTCAACTTCTTTATATGTTTCATAATTATTTGATTTTTCAAATAATTCAATAGCTTTATCCCATTCTTGATTATAATATTTTTCTAAAGCTTTATTAAACAATGATGTTAATTTTTTGACTCTATCATCCTCATCTTTTTTAAATCCTATGATTTCTACTGTTTGATGCCAAACAGTTTTACCAACAAATTGAACTCTATCTATATATCTCCATGAATAATTATCTTGATTAGCTGAAAACAATGTTTCTTCAGTAGTGTGAAAAAATATTCCATACTGTTTTGCAGCTGATTCTAATCTAGCAGCAATATTCACCACATCGCCCATCATTGTATAATTCATAAAATGTTTAGAACCCATATTACCAGTGACCATTTCACCTGTATTTACACCAATACGCATTTTCATTGTATGAACAATTTCAGGCCACTTATCACCCTCTGAAGTCCACTTTTCACATAATTTGACCAAATTATTTTGGCATGACACTCCTGAATCAATTGCTGCTTTTGCATGTGTTTCAAAAAATAAAGGAGCTCCAAAAAAAGATAAAATAGCATCACCTTCATACTTATCTAAAGTACCTTTATTATTTAGTATAATTTCTGTTTGGCTTGAAAGGAATTCATTTAATAAGTCAACAAGCTCTTTTGATGTTAATTGTTCTGAAATTGTAGAAAATGACTGCAAATCTGAAAAAAATGCGGTTCTTATTCCACTTTCTCCTCCTAGCTCTGGTAATTTTTTATTCTTATACATATCATCAATTAATTTAGGAGACACATATTTCCCAAATGTATCTTTTAAGAAATTTTTATCACTTTGCTCTTTGAATAATTTATATGATAAATTAATTCCATAAGTAATTAATATAGACCCTATCGGTAATACTACAGGTAGCATAATAGATTGACCAATAACAGGTGCATTATAACTATATTGATTTGTTAAAAATAGATTTATAAAATACTTAAATAGCCATAATTGATCACATAAGAACGCACCAATTGATAATGAAAACCATGATATTAGTAATATAATAGTAGAAAGAATACTTAAAATAAAAACTCTTATATTACTTAATAATAAAGTTATAATAACAAAAACTAAAATCATGATGATATGATATAAAAATGAATTCTTAGATAAACTTAAAGTTGAACTCGGAACATGTATAAAGTCTGAATCTATTAATTGCTGAATAGCATTAGCATGGACTTCAACTCCTGGCATAGGATTTTCAGATTTATTATAATTAAAATATGGTGTTTGAACAAAATCATTATCTTCCTGCAATGATGATCCAATAATTACTATTTTATCTTTAAAAGGATTTTTCTTTTCTCCAAAAAAATTATACAAAATATTATTCTCATCAATATATTTATCTATCCAATCATCATCTTCATCTAAATTACATAAATCATAATCTTTACTATCAATAATATTAGACAGAGAGAATGTATCAAATGTTTGATAAATATTTGAATTTGGTCCATAGTAATTCAATAAAAATGAAGCTTCATTACTATATGTATTTATTGAATAATTATTAAAATTAATTTGATTATTCTTTATATCATTAATGACTTCATAATTATCTATTCCTTTAAAAACCAAAGCAGTTTGTGTTGCCAATGATAATTGATAGGTTGAATCTGCATAAATTTTATTATAAATAGGATATCTTCTAATAACATTATCAACCATATCAGATTCTTGATCAATAAGCCCTACATATGGTTTTGATTTCAGAAGTATTTCATAAGGATTAACATAATATTGTGGTGGAACTCTATTTATATCATATCCAATTTTAGATGCTAAAATTACATCTGTATTATTTTCTTTCGCATATAATATAGAATTAGCAAATTCAATATCAGCATCTATATATGAACAATTGCCGCAATTATCGGATAGAGCATTATTAATAATCTTTGTTGTATGATCTGGAGAATCAAACATAATATCAAAAACTATTAATTTAGCACCTGCATCTGATAAATTTCTCACAACTTCTGACCATACTCTTCCTCTTGTATAAGGGTAACCTTCACATATCAATCTATAAGATTCATCATCAATTTCAACAATAACAACATCTTGGCCATAATCTTTTATTCCATTTCCCTTGTCAATAAAAGGTTCGCCTTCATCCCATATATTATTATTATTTAAATCTTCATATGACTCATTAATATTCCATATACCATTTCCTACATCTTCAAATTTTTCATTAATATCATAAGTGCCATTATTATTAACATCAACAAAAGATTCATTTTTTTTACTTTTAGTATTTAAAGATTCCCAACCAATAAGCGGTCCTCTAATCTTAAACCTCATATCATACATTTGAGATTCAAGGTTAGAAAAAACTCCTATATAATCAAGAAAAAAAATAAAGAAAAAGGATATTATCCCAATAAAAAAATATATTGAGTAGGATTTGATTTTATTCATCAATTTTAAAATCTATAAGAAAAGTTTACTTTAAACAATGAGTTATTATAATCAGTTGAAGAGACAACACTCTTAATTTTATAATTATAACTAAAGTTGATAAACATATCTTCAACAGGGACTATTTCTGAAAAAAGTTGCAATGAAAATTGATAATACTTATTTGAGGTTCCATCTGCGTAAGTATAATTTATTCCAGAACCAATTTTTTGAATTTTTTCACTTAGTTTATAATTAAAAGAGCCTCCTATGGAATTAATTTTTTGTTTATCGAAATATTCGGATACTTTTTGTGCATAATCAAAATAATTATTTGAATAATTAATTACAGACTCCCAATCTTGATTAATTTTAGTTTTCAAGTTTATAGTAATATTTTTATTTAATGATCTAGGTGATATATAGGATGTGTCAGCAATAGACTCTCCAGATATTCCATCAATTACAAAACCTCTATCTAAATACAACAAGTCTTTCTTATTTGAATAATAATAAGTGAACGTTAAATTTTGATTATATAAATACATAAAGTTATGATTTACTGAAAAATTATAATTATTTGTTTGTGTACTTAACCTGGTATCCAAAATATCATTATCATTAATTATACCATCATTATTTATATCTAAATCATAAAGCTCAGATTCACCACTTTGCCTTTTATAGTCAGCAAAAGAAAATGTAAAAGAAGGTAAATCAATGCCAGGATAATAACTAAGATTATAATCATATTTTTCTGAACTATCTGATGAAGAATCATCGCTTATACCATTTAATATATTGCTATATTTTAATGTTAAAAACATTCTATTTTGAAATAGTCTGATTCTATCTGTTAAATATGTTTCTTTAATATCTTTTTGTAAATAGGGATTCCCAAGAGTATTAAAAGATTGTCCAACCTTTTTAATACCAAACTGAATTTGATTATTTAATAATCTTAAAGAAAAATCAACATTATAAGCAATTTCAGGAGAATCAAAAATATCAGTAAAAGATAAGGATTCACCATCTTCAAGTTTTTGAACTAAATTATAAAATGGAATTGTTGGAACAGCATCAAAATTATAATGAAAAACATCTTCGAAACTTTGTGGATCTGGGATAGCATCAAGTGCTATTCCTTGTTCTAAAACTTCCAATTGAATTTCAACATCATTATTGAAATTCCATATTTCTAAATCAGAATCATATTCACCATTAAAATAAATATATGCTTTGCATTCATGCCAATAATGATCAGATGGGTTACATCCTCCGGATTGATACGAATCAGTACAATTTTCAGTTAATAATTCTATATTAGAATAGGTTGTTCCAAATTCACAATCTGTGTAATTATCACTATATGTATCAAATTCATCAACTGTTTTAACAGGATTCCAAATATTTTCATTAATAAAACTCATTGCAACAGAAGATTTAATTTTCAATCTCTTGTTTTTTGTTGAATAATTAAAATCTGAGCCAAAAATTATATTATCTTCAGGTTTATCACCTCCCCATTGATTTTCTAATATATTAATTTGACCTTGTTCAAAGTCTAAATCATAATTTGTGTTAAGATATGATTTTATATTCTCAGTTGATACTTTAATATCCCAAACATACTGTACCAAATCATAATATGTTTCATTATCACATAAACTAATATCAACCAATCCATAATCATCAATTAAATTTTGGCAATCCTCAACATAAAGAGAACTTTTAGATGTTATTAAATTTGCAGAATATGTATCTGTTAAAAAATTACTCGGGATATCTTCCTCATCATCATAGTCCCAACTACCATCAATTTGAAACTGAGAACTATTATCTTCATAGATTGGCTCTCCATCTGTAAATAATCCATCAGAATTCAAATCAATAAAAGTATCTGAATTAAAATCACTAAATATATCCAAATCTGCAGGTAATGATATAACAGCACCATCTAAATCCTTATTAACAGAATTAATATCATCTTTAGCTTTTAAGATACTAAACCCATAATTAAATCCGCTTGGATTACCTATACCAATTCTTAATGCTGATATATTTCTTTTGAAAGTATATCCTGACCTTGAAATATCTACATAATCACTATCATAGCCTGAGATACAATTATCACCATCATATTCATCACATATATACTCTGAAGAGTAATCTGATATAATTACAGCATCTTGATAAGGATTGCCTTGGATAGACCTAGCTAATTCTCCTGATACTAAATCAATTTCAAACTTTGAAGATTTATAATTAAATCCTACACCTCTAACCCTATTACCTCTTATAGTAAAATCACTTTGATTTGGATAAAAATCACCATATTTAAGATTTATATTGTCACTTAATGATATATCAAACAAATATCTATCTCTAGCTTGATATAGAGGATTTTCTAATGAAGATTTCTTAAGTTTGGTTTTAATACCAATCCAATCATTACTAAAACTAAAATCTAAGTTAGAATTATTTGTATAAGATTTTAAAGAATCAACTCTATTTATCAAATAATCATTCCAAAATTTTCCATCATAAGAACTTGAAAGGCCTTCTAAATTTCCTAAAATATAAAAATCCCAAATTATAGGCTGATAACTTTCACCATTTAGATTATATAAAAGAACTTTGACCTGATGATTCCCTGGAGACAAATTGGACTCAGACAAGGTTAAATTCGTTTCTCTTATATCCGCACTATTGCTTAAATCAATATCGTCAACAAAAATTTTTGTTAAACTAAAATCTATATCTTTCATTCTAAAATAAGAAAGAGCTATGAATAAATCTTCTTGTTCAATTTTCTGTTCAGGTTGAGGTGAAATAATATTAACATCATAATCAATAAAATTTTCATCTAACAACTCTTCTTCAATTTCTTCTTCAATTAAAATACTAATTGGAACATCATATGGATCTATTGAAGGAATACTGATAAAATTACCATTGCTATTTTCTAATAAAATATAATACTCAATATATTTTTCATTTAAAAAATCTGATGGGATTGTAAAACTATAAAAATCAGAAGTTAATGGATTTAAATCACTTTGTAAAAATATTTCACTATTACCAGATTTATAAAATAATTTAAAATCAATAATTTCTTCTGGAGTATAATCAGTATAAACTTTTATTTCTAAAGGAGAATTAAGATAAGCATTATTAGGTATCTGATGATCAATTATTTTAGAAAATGAAAAACTAAAGAATAAAGAAATAAAGATAAAAATCATATTTACTCATTGTATTTTATAATTATTTCTCTTTCTTCACCATCAGAATTATAAACCTTAATAATTAATTCATTAATTGTTTGATTTTCGATCTCTTCTTCAAAATAATTTTCAATAGGCTGTTCTTCTTCATCAAACTCAATGAATGTTTCAATTGGATTTATATCAGCTGGTGTTACAATCTGAGAGTCAATTGTTCCATCAATACCAGATGTTACTTTTAAATTTTTAGATAATTTTACAATTTTATTTGATTCTTTATTTCTTATTTCAACAGTACCTTCATAACCAAAGAATTTATCTCCATCTTCATTAGATTCAAGGATAAAACTTGTTCCCTTAACAGAAGCCACTGACGTTGGAGTTATAACCATAAACTCATCATCGTTTTGTTTTGAAATATCTAATTTCAAAAGACCATTACTCATATTTATTCTCTTACTAATACTTTTCTTATTAATTTGACCTCTAACATATAATTCTGAATCATGATGAATCTTAATCGTTGTTCCATCATCCAAATAAGAAAATTTAACAAAACCATCACTATCAGTAACAATTAAATCATTATTAAATAATTGAGAACCCATTTTAAGTTCATTTTCAAATTCATTACTTAAGTAATTCTTATATTTCACATCACCTGTAGATTTTGTAACTATAGCTAATGTTTCTTTATTAATTAAAAAAGAAATAAATACTAAGCTTAATAAAAACTTATATTTTATAATATTATTGAACATCTACATCCATTATATTTATTTCACCTTGACTTTGTTTATTAATCAAATCTATTAAATAATTAATAGATATATTCTGATTATTCAAAGTCATAGATGAGTTAACACTATTAAAATCTTTTAATTGACCACCTTCACCAAATAAACTTTCATAATTATCAGCACCAATTAATAACTTTATATTTTCTAAATTAACATCTTGGCTAACAACAGGAGGTTCTACTGATTGTGTATCTTGAACCTTAAATAAAAATATAGGACTAAATTCTTCCATTAAACCATTAGATGTATCATATGTTCTTCTTACTTGCCAAACATATAAATGACCAGGAATTATTTCTCCTGCGCCAGATGCAGGATATTGAAATGAATTAACATTAGATGATAATGCATAATATCCAGAATTAATAGGAAGCACTGAATAATCTTCCAATGCTTCTTGTAGTGAGCTGTGATCATTTGATCTAAACTCAGATACTCGAATAGAAAAATCACACTTATTACAATAATCAGAATTCCATTGAAAAGTAGGATTTGATGACATCACTATATTTGACAATGAATCTGATAAATCAACAGAACCTGGAGTAATTAGATCTAAATATGAAGGAACAAAAATTTCAACTGTTTCAGATATTTGATCTATTTCTGTATTATTTTCATTTTCTAAAACAAAATTAAAATTATATACACCATTTGGTGCTCGTCCTAAACTTAAAAATAAATCAGCAATTTCCTCAATATCATCATCAGTAACACTTAAATTATATTCTTCAAGAGCAAAATCTGTATTACCAGCTAGCTGAGTTGTTTCAAAATTTAAATCAGTGTTTCTAAAACTTATATCTGAGATAGTATTAGAGTTAATATCAAAGCGTACTTTTCCATCAACAAGTTGCTTAGTTTCATCCATTAATCCTGGAATAAACATAGAAATATCAAATGAAACATAAAGTTTACTTACATCATGAGTTGTGTTAGTACCACAATCTTCACTAAACAAAGCATCACTTAAATCAATAGAGTAATCAAAGAGAAGAGTAGTTGATTCTCCTGATTCTAAATCTATAGAACTTAAATAAAATCCAATAATATCATCATTGAAAAAATTCTTTTTAATTTTTGGACAATTATAACATGTACAATCAGAATATAAAAAAGTACTAAATATTAAGGCAATATATATATACATATGCTTCATGGTGATAATTTAAGAAAATATATAGGAATATCTAAAGTAAAAAGGCCCAACAAAAATTGTTGAGCCTTTTTAAAAAAAACGGCAACGACCTAATCTCCCACACTGGTCTCCCGTGCAGTACCATCGGCGCTACAGAGCTTAACTTCCGAGTTCGAGATGGGATCGGGTGGATCCTCC
>MDSW01113652.1_pt1 | contig 17241 bp, 16 predicted proteins | sample 811171 | NCBI WGS metagenome assembly MDSW01 (sample SAMN05326641, study PRJNA326480) | marine metagenome | isolation source: seawater | place: Atlantic Ocean: North West | collected 2012
AAATTAGTAAAAAAATATACTCCCAGTTCTTTTAAAGTACTTGTAAAAAAAAAATTTTTTGGTGAAAAATTTGATCAATTTGATCAATTGGACTCTATATTATATAATCAACATTTTATACCTAAAACTCATTTCGAAAATTTAGAATTTGAAAAAATTAAATTAGATTTTTTAGAATCTAACATACAAGGTTATCATAAAAATTATATAAAAAAGTTTTTTTTAGAAAAAGTAAATAATGATTTAGTAGCATTTTCAAATAACGAAATTTATAAATTTAAAAACTTCGATTTAAAAAAAAAAATAAAATTAGATAGCAATTTAGACAAATTTAATTTTTCTGATGTTCTTGATATTTCAAAAATACAAGATGATTTATTTATTTCTGCAGCATTTAAAAATAATGAGCTAAATTGCAGCAATTTAAAAATATTAAATGCAAGAATAAATGAGGAAAATTTAAAATTTGATATATTTTTTTCGTTTGACGAATGTTTAAAAAATATTGTTGGTGGAAGAATTAAAGAATATAATTTTAACAAAAAAAATGGTTTTTTAATTACAACGGGTGCATATTTTAAGGATGAAAAATTAATTTCACAAGATAATGATTCATTATTTGGAAAAATAATCTTTTTTGATTTGTCTGAAAAAAATTTTATGATTTTTTCAAAAGGGCATAGAAATCCCCAAGGATTGCTTGTAGAAGATAAGATTATTTTATCAACTGAGCATGCAGATTATGGTGGAGATGAAATTAATAAAATTACTTTAAACGGCAATTATGGTTATCCAGTCTCTTCATATGGAGAGCCTTATGAATTTAGAAAAGATTTTTTAGCTCAAAGAAAAAATTATGTATTTAAAAAGAACCACTCCAAAAATTATTTTACAGAGCCTATATATTCTTTTTTGCCCTCAATTGGTATATCAGAAATAATAAGTGTACCTGAAAAATTCTCAAAATATTGGAACGATAATTTTTTAGTCTCATCTTTAGGAGCAAAGTCATTATATAGAATCAAATTTAGCGATGATTATAAAAAAATTATTTATAATGAAAGAATATTTGTTGGGGAAAGGATTAGAGATTTATTAACCAACAACGAAGGTGATAAATTGTATTTAGCTCTAGAAAATACTGGATCGATTGGTATAATAAGTGTTAAAAAGAATTAAATACATAACTTAAAATTATTTATAGCAAAAATTTATTGTGAAAGACCAAGAAAATTCAATAAAGAAAAGAAAAGAGGAAGCAAAAAAAGTTGAATATTCATTAATTCCACCTTTTCCAAAAGAATTCTTAATTGATATCACTTCGTTATGCAATCATACATGTAACTTTTGTTCTAATAGAAAAATGGCAAGTAAACAGAATGCCGATCCCAATCTAGTTTATAAGATTCTAAAAGAAGCTAGAAACGAGGGATCGAGCTCAGTTGGATTATATGCAACTGGAGAACCTTTTTTAAATAAAGATCTTGAAAAATATATAAAATATTCAAAAGAAATAGGATATGAATATGTTTATATAACAACAAATGGAGCAGCATGTACTCCAAAAAGAATGGAAATAGCAATCAAAAATGGTTTAGACAGTATAAAGTTTTCAATACATGGTGGAACATCAGAAACATATAAAAAAATTCATGGAAAAGATGATTTTGAGAGAGTAATTAAAAATCTTAAGTGGGTTGATCAATATAGAAAAGACAAAAATGTCGATTTAAAAATTTATGTAACTATGGTTGAAACATTTGAGAACAAAAATGAGGTTGAAAAATTAAAAAATATTGTTTTGCCTCATATAGATGGTTGGGACCCACATTTAATGAATAATTCTTGTGGTACTATGCCAGAAAACAATGAAATTGGAGAGATTAAAGAAAATAATATAAGAGGCAGAAATCATGCTGGAACTTGTTTTCAGCCTTTTGGCAGTTTTACTGTAACCGCAGAAGGTTATTTATCTGGATGTGTCCTTGATTATCATAAGGCATTAATTATTGGAGATTGTAACAAAACATCTTTAAAAGAAATTTGGCAGTCAGAAATTTATCAAAACTGGAGAAAAAGACATTTAGATAATAATACCAAAGGTTATATTTGTTACAACTGCATAAATAATACAAAAGAAAATTATGACAGTATTATACCCGGAACCTTGGAAAGACCAATTGAATAAAAAAATTAATGTTTTTTAAAAAAAATATTAAAAATCTTAATAGGATTCAAACGTCTCAGAACCGTGATTTATTAAATGGCATAAATCTAGATAGAAATGAAAAAGTTGATACTTTTAACTTAAAATTACAAAATTCAATAAAAAAACAGTTATCTAAAAATATATTTAATTCCACGCCAGATATTTCAAGCCTCTATAATTGTTTATCTAAATATTTAAAAATTAATTCAAAAAATATTTATATTACCCAAGGCATAACCGAAGGAATATTTCAAATAATATTTTCTATGACAAAAAAAAATGATGAAGTAATAATAATGAATGAAACCTACCCAATGTATAAAATAATTTGTAAATTGAATAATATAAAATTTAAAACTTGGGATTTTAACGAAAAATTTCAATTATCTTTTAATGGATTGAAAAAAAAAATTTCAAATAAAACAAAAATAATCTTCTTGGTTAATCCAAATTTGCCAATAGAGTATGAATTTAGTCAAAAATTAAAAAAAAAATTATACGAAATATGTTTAAAAAAAAAAATATTGTTAGTTTATGATGAGGCTTATTATAATTTTGGTTCAAAATCTGAGATAAAAAACGCACAAATGAAGAAGAACCTTATTGTTATGAGGACTTTTTCCAAGGCATGGGGATTGCCCGGAATAAGACTGGGTTTTATGGTTGGAGATAAGAGGCTTATAAATTATATATCAAAATGCAGATCTTTAGTTGAAACAAATGGCTTTTCTTATGAAATTGCTAAATGGGCTTTGAAAAATAAAAGAATTTTGAATGATCATATAAAATTAGTCAAAAATGGTTATAATTTTTTATACAAAAATTTTAATAAAATGAATGAAGATTTCCATGGTGGAAAAGTAACAAATGCAATTCTTTTAAATTTAAAATCAAAAAAAAATTGTTCAAGTTTAAGAAAATATTTAAGACAAAGGAAAATATACATTCGCCATGGTTTTCAAGACCCAATTAAAAATTATGTGAGAATTAGTTTGTGCTCACCTGATAAATTAAAAATCTTTCTCATCTATTACAAAAAATGGAAAAAAAGATTAAGTTTTTAATTGTAAGAAAAGTAAAGCACGATATCGTAAATTATTTAAATAATACAGGGGGAACCAATAGATCAATAAGTTCATTCAAAGCGAATAAAATAATTTTTTTAATTGCAAAAATAGACCATAGAATTGTTGGATGTATACCCTTAGAACCAAGGAAGATTTTATTAAACAAAAAAATTATAAATTCCTTTTTTATAACTAATGCTTTTATTAGTAAAAAATTTCAAAACATTGGGATCGGATCAAGATTAATTAAAGAATATAAAAAAGTATTTTCCTTACCATTATTTGCATTTAGACTTATCCGAGAAGACCAAGCTACAAATTGGTACAAAAAAAATGGCTTTAAAAATATATATAATATTTGTTCTTATGAGTTAAACACTATTAAATTGAAAAGATATAATAAATTAAAAAAAAATGAAATTAAGTATTTTAAAAAAATCAAGATTAATAAAAATAATATAAAAAAAGTTTTAAATATTTTAAAATATAGAAAAAGTAATTTTATATTAAATAATAAAAATTTGTACTTTAATAATTATTATAATAACTATTTTAAAAATATGTTAATTTATTATTTCAAAAATAATGACAAATTTTACTTTATAACAATTACACTTACCAATATTGGAGATGGATTGCTTAGATATGAAATTTTAGACAATAACCTTGATTATACTAAATTATTAAAGTTTTTAATTTTTTTTAGAAAGTCAAGAAATATTAATAGAGAGAATAAATATCCCATCAGACTAAAAATTAACGATAATTTAAAAATGAAAAAAAAAATGAAAAAATTTTTTGATAAAAGCAAATATAATTCTAACTTACTTTCAAATTTTAGAATTAAGAAAAAAAATAATTTTTATTTTAATTCAATAGAGTATGTTTAAATACGAAGTTTAATTTTAAATGAATTATAAATTTATTTCTAAATTACAGGTCAAAAGAATTAAAAAAATCGAAAAAAGCTTCGAATTTTTGGTAAAAAAAACAAATAATTCAAATTTTTTTTTTTGGTATCATAATATTTCACGATTAGATTTTGTACCATTGGCAGGTTTAAATTGTAAAGATTTTTTAATATTAAAAAAAAATAATTTATTGTTTATAAAGAATTTTTTAAAAGATTTAATAAAAATTTTTAAATTTTCTTTATTGTCATCAACAAAAAAAAAAAATAAATTTAAAAAAATAATTTTGATTTATGAGTCTGTTTTATTAAACAACATCAAAGCTAAAAATTTTTATTTTAAAAAAATATTTAATAAAAATGATTGTTCAGAAATAGTTCTTACAGCAAGTCGTATTGAAGATAGAAACCAGTTTCCAATTTATAATTTTATTAATTTTGCAGATTGTTTAAAATGTTTTTTTTTAACTCTAAAATCTTTTTTTTACTTATATTTTTTAATTAATAGTGTTTTCAAGTCTAATAAAGTTATGAGAGATTTTTGGATTAAATTATATTTTATGAAAGAGAGTTTTTTTGGCACATTTCAATGCTACATTGTTCAGAAAGCCCTATTAAGATTGCCTGACACTAAAAGAAAAATTATTTTTCCATATGAAGAAAAAACTTTTGAGAGAGCAATTGCTAAAACTAAATTGAAATTGAAAAACACAGAATTATATGCTTACGTAATTAATCCAAGGCATAAACTAGCATCATACGATAAGAATTGGAAAAATTTAAATATTCCAAGAGCTAACAAATATTTTTTTTGTGGCAGATATTATAATTCAGTATTTAATAAACTGGGTAGATTCAATGATATTAATTATAAGATGAATGTTTTAGGTTCAAATAAATCTAAATTAGTTAATTTAAATATAAAGAAAAATAATAAGTTTCTATTTTTATTAAGTCATGAAAATGAGTTTATGAATTTTATTAATTATATTTTGTCTAATAAATTTTTACTAAACTACAAATATATAGTAAGGGATTACCCTAATAATCCAGTTAAAAATTTAAAAAAAATAATTTGTAAATTTAATTTAAATAAAAATATTTTTTTATCCAAAAAAAATAATTCGATAATTGATGATTGCAAAAATGTAAGAGGAGTAATTTTTTCTGCAACAAGTGCTGGAATAGAATGTATTAATTATGGAAGAATTGGAATATGGTCAAATTTTTCAGAAATTGGAATGAACCCAATGTTTGATAAAGTTAAAAATTATTTTCCATCTATTAATCATTTGGATTTACAAAAAAATTTAAATTTTATTTCAAATTTAAATAAAAGAAAATATAAAAAAATATTAAATATACAAAGGAAATTTAACAAAAATATTTATTCTGAAATTAACAAAAAAAATATTTTAGCAATTTATAATAATTAAAAATTTGGTAGGAATATTTCGGCATTTCCACTAATTGAAACTTTATTATTAGTTGTACAAGTAGTTTCAAATTTGACTATTTTTTTTTCTTTATCAAATTCTGTAACTTTTACTTTAGCTTCTATTTTGTCTCCAATAAATATAGGTCTAATAAATTTTAAGTACTGCGATTTATAGACACAACCTGGCCCAGGAGTTTTAGTTCCAAAAATACCTGAAAATAGTGAAGATGCCAAAAAACCATGAGTAAGTTTTTTTTTATATCTTGAATTTTTGGCATAGTTCTCATCCAAATGAATTGGGTTTGTGTCTCCAGATAATTCAGAAAATATTTTAATATCTTTATCATAAAAGGTTTTTTCAATTTTTATCTCATTTCCAACCTTAATTTTATCTAAATCAAAATTTTTCAAAATTTTATCCTATATTTTAAACTATAAATTAAGTAAAAAAATTTCTGAATATATATTATTTATTTTTTTTAAATTAATATTTCCATAATTTTTTAAATAAAAAATTTTTTTGAATCCAGAATAATTTTTTTTTAAATAAAATACATCAAAATATGTATTTTTACAAAACCGCGAGTCAACTCTAATAAACAAAGTATCGGTTTTTCTTTTAATTAGCTTTATAATTTCTCTTATTTTTTGATTAAATAAGTCTGTGTCAGAAATATAAATTAAGTCAAAGTAACTGAAGTATTTTTTGCTTTTTCTGATTTTCCCAATTAACAAAATTTCAACAGAACTATTTTTTAATATTAGAAATTTACAATCATAACTTTTATGATCATTATATATTTTTTTATTTTTTAAATTTTCAAAAACAAAATTTGTGTCATTTATCTCATGTATTTGAAAATTACTAAATGAAGGCAATAATCCAAAAAAAAAATAGTTGTATTTTGAGTCTAGTATTTTCCATTTTTTAAAGAAATAAATCTTCAATATTTCATTGGTTGTAGAATGCGAAGTTAAAATATAATTTTTTTCTTGCATTGCAGAATTTAATAATTTCATTGAATGCTTTCTATAATTTTTATTAACACACCAAGAGGTAATATTTGCATAACCTAAATTCTCATACTGGTTATTTTCAGAAAAAATTAATCCAAAATATCCAACAATCTCATTTGTCTCATTTCTTAAACAATATCCAAAATAATTTTTATTTGACCATTTATGCAAAAATATTTTTTTCCAGGTATTCTCCGTTGCTTTATGACCATGATTTTCAACTAAAAATTTTGAAATTTCATCATTGTCGGTATATTCTGCTTTTGAAACATTTACAGTATTTGTCATCATAGGATTATATATGAGTTTATTAAAAAAAATAATAAAAAAAATTTTGTTAAATAATTCAAATTTTTTTTTTAGTCTTATTTGTTCAAAATTATATAATAAAAATGTTTCATTTTGTTATCATGAAATTTCACCTAACCCTAGTAGATTTCAAAAAGAATATAATTTAAATGTAGAGCCAAAAGTTTTTTCTAAACAAATTAAAATTCTAAAAAAGATATTTAAAAAAAATTCTTTTTTAATTACATTTGATGATGGTTATAAAGGAGCTTTAAAAAACGGTTTAAAAATATTAAAAAAAAATAATATTAAACCAATTTATTTTATATGTTATTATTGTATACGAAATAACTTTCCTCTTGTTTCATCATTAGTTATTTATCTTGAAAAAAACTCTATGGAATTTAATTCATATTGTCTTAAAAACAATATAAACAAACCGTTTTTTTTAAACATAAACAATAGTCAGCTGAATTTATTTTTAAAAAATGAAAAATTAGATAAAAAAAAAGTTTTAAAATATCAGGGAAATTTTTTTAAGATAAGAGATTTAAAGAAAGCAAACTCATTCTTTATTGGTAACCATTCTTATAAGCATTATAACGGCCCAGCTTTGCCAGATAAGCAATTTTTAATTGATGTTATGCAGAATCATCGTTATCTAAGAAATTTCAAAAATTATGTAAAATATTTTGCTTTTACAAATGGCAGATATGATAATTACAAAATTAATGTGTTAAAAAAAAAAAATTTTAAAAAAATTTTTTCAAGTAACGAAACTACATTTCAAAGAGATGACTTCTTTAAAGATAGAATTTGTCTAGACAAGAATGATAATAATGAGAAAATGATTAAATATAAAATAATGAAAGCATATTTTAGAAATTTTTTTTTTAAATGATAATGAAAAAATTAAGATTATTTAAAGAGTTTAAGTTTTTTAGTTTAAGGGTTTTGTTTGCCGATATTATAAACTATTTCATTGATTTTATTTCTATTAAATCCATAGATTTAAACGGAAAAAAAATAAAGTTTTATGCTACAGGAGAAATATCTTTCACAAGAGCAAAATTATTTGGAAAAAAAGAAAAAGAAGTTTACAATTTTATAGATCAATACTTAAAAAGTGATGATATTTTTTTTGATATTGGAGCCAATATTGGCGTTTTTAGTATTTATGCCAGTATATTTAAAAATGTAAATTGTATAGCATTTGAACCTGAATATTCAAATTTATACCTTTTAAAAAAAAATATCATTCTAAATTCATTAAGTAATAAAATTAATGTTTACCCCTTATCAATAAGTGATAAAAATAACTTAAATTTTTTACATTTAAGCTCTTTAGAAACTGGATCGGCATTACATTCAATATCACAAAATGATTTAGAGCTTACTGATGAAAAAGCTAAAGTTGTTATGAAAATTGGAACATATAGTTTGACAATAGATGAATTTGTAAAACAAGCAGGCATCAAGCCCAATATGCTTAAAATTGATACTGATGGAAATGAAGTGGAAATTTTAAGAGGTGCTAAAGAAACATTATCTTCCGTTGATTATATTGCAATGGAAATGCCTGTAAATTTAAAAAAAAAAGATGAATGTTTAAAAATTATGAAAGATAATCTATATGAACCAATAGAAAATTTGCAGAATGAAAGAAATCTTTTTTTTAAAAAAAAATGATAAATAATAAATTAAAAAAAAAAGTTAGAGAGAAAAATCTACAGATTTTTTGGATAACAAACCCCAATGTTATAAATATAGAAATAGCAGTAGATACAAATTATTTTGATATTTTTGTTATAGATTATGAGCATTCATTAATTTTAACTCAAGAAATTATATCAACAATTTTGTTTCTTAATTCAAGAAATGTCCCAGTATTTATGAGGTTTGCAAAATTTAACATAAAAGATGCTCCAAAATTTTTAGATTTTGGTATTAATGGGATAATTGCATCAGATGTTAATTCATATGAAAACTTTCTAGAAATAAAAGATTTAATTTTTTATCCTAAAATAGGAAAAAGAGGTGTAGGCCTAGGCAGAATGAACAATCATGGTGATAATTTTAACCATTATCTAAAAAAAATAAATAAAAGTTTAGTTTTTTTACCTATGATTGAAAAGAATATTAGTTTAATTGAAATTGAAAAAATTTTTAAAAGCAATTATTCTGACGGATGTCTAATTGGACCATATGATTTATCTATGTCTATTGGCTCACCTGGAAACTTTAAAAATCCAAAATTTAAAAAAATTGAAAACTTCATAATTAAAATGAGTAGAAAATACAAAAAAGCAGCAGGATTACACTTTATGAATAAAAATTATAAAAAGTTGCCTTTAATTAAAAAAAGTGGTTTTAATTTTCTACCAATTCTTACAGATGTTCAATTTTTTAAAATTGGCATTGAATTAATTGCAAAAAAATAGTGTCATCAATATATTGTTTTATACCCGCAAGACTTAAATCATCAAGGTTTCCAAACAAAATGTTGAAAAAAATAAATGGGTTGTCTTTGATAAGATATGTTTATGAGAAATGTTTGAAATCTAAATATTTTAAAAATGTATTTGTTGCTACATGTGATAGAAAAATTTATGATGAAGTTATATTTAATAATGGTCATGCAATAATGACCAGCAGTTTACATAAGGGATGTATTTCAAGAATTGCAGAGGCGACTAAAAAAAAAAAGAAAATAAAAATGCATGACTTCATATGCATTGTTCAAGGAGATGAAGTATTAGTAGAGCATAAAATTCTTAATAGTTTATGCAAATTTATATTAAATAATAAAAAAAAGTATACCGTTGTAAATGTTGTATCCAAAATTAAGGATCATAATGAATATTCTTCAACAAATGTTATAAAAGCACTTATTACAAATAATAAATATATTATAAATTTTTGCAGAAAAAATAATACATTTGGCATAAATAGATTTAATAAACAATTGTCATATAAGATTTTTAGGCAAACAGGCATTATTGTAATAAGAAAAGATTTTTTGATGAAATATTACAATTTAAGTAGAAGTTTTTTTGAAAAAAAAGAGTCAATTGACATGCTAAGATATATAGAAAATAACATTAAAATAAGATCTTATGTGATCAATAAAACAATGATTGGTATAGATACAAAAAAAGACTATTTTAATTTTTTAAAAATTAATGAAAATTAAAACTGTCGCTATAGCTGGTTTTGGATTAGTTGGCCAGAGAAGATATTCAATTTTAAAAAAAATAAATAATTTAAAAGTTGTTTGTGTAAGTGATAAATTTTTAAACTATAGAAAGAAGTTTAAAAGTGATCAATCTTATAGCAGCTATTTAGAAATGATGAAAAATATAAAAACCGACATAGTTTTTATTTGTTTGCCAAATAAATTTGCAATAAATGCTACAATTTTAGCTTTAAGAAATGGTTCCCATGTATTTTGTGAAAAACCACCAGCTCGTAATTTTAAAGAAATGAAAAAATTGTCAAAAAATTTAAAAAGATTTAAAAATCAAGTTTTAATGTATGGTTTTAATCATAGATACCATAACTCTGTTCTTGAAGCTAAAAAAATAATAGAAAGCAAAAAATTAGGAAAAGTAATTAATTTTAGAGGAGTATATGGTAAATCATATTTGACACCCAAGATTACCGGAAGTTCAGAAAAAAAAAGACACTTTAGCTGGAGAGAGAGAAAAAATGATGCTGGGGGAGGAATATTATTGGACCAAGGAATTCATATGGTGGATATGATAAATTATTTTTCAGGCAATTTTATTAAAGCAAAATCATTTATTTCTAATAACTATTGGAAAAAAGATGTTGAAGATAATGTCTATACTATTTTAAAAAATAAAAAAGATATGTATGCTTCTATCCATTCATCAGCAACTTTATGGAAACATAAGTTCTCTTTAGATATATCTTTGGATCAAGGAATGATTATTCTTTCAGGAATATTATCAGGTACAAAATCTTATGGTGATGAAATGATTACTGTAATAAAAAAGTTAAATAATGGAAAAATAGTTGAAAAATTTAAAAAATTTAAAAAAGATAATTCTTGGCAAAGAGAAATAAATCAATTTTTAAAAGTTATTAATAAGAGTAAAAAAAGTAAATATCGTGGAGATTTTAATGATGCTTATGAAACAATGAGGGTCATAGATTTAATATATCAATCAAAACTATAGTTATTTTAATTTTAGCTGGTACCAATGTGCTAAAATATGATTTATCATAAGCTGCAAATCTTCCACTGGGCCATATTCTCCTTTTTTAGATTTTACAATTATAGAATCATTGCAAATTTTTTTTAACTTTCCGCCACCAAAACCTAAAATTCCAAATACTTTACCCTTTTTACCTCTGAACCATCTTGCAGCTTTAATTATGTTTTTTGAATTACCAGAAACGGATAATACAATTAAAAGATCACCTTTTTTATAGATACTTTGAATTTGTGAAATAAATAAATTTTCAAAACCAACATCATTAGAAATTGCTGAGCTTATAGCATTATTATCAGTTAAAGAAATTATTCTAAATGGTTTCTTTTTTGTTTTTTTTAAAATATCAAATCCCAAATCATTAGCCATTGCAGATGCATTAACTGCACTTCCACCATTTCCTATAACATAAATATTCTTATTTTTTTTTCTTGAATTTTCTAATAGTTTTGACAAATAAGCGATTTTATCAATTTTTATATTTTGAATTACATTAATAATATTTTGGAAATATTTTACTGAATATTGGTCAATATCTTTTTGCTTATGTAAAATCATTTGTTATATCTTTATTAAATTTTCAAATACTTGTAAATTAATTAATTAAATGCTTACAAAAAAAAAAACAATACTTGTAAACGACCACTTATTTCAAAAAAAAAATTTCTTCAATTTAAATGCTAATAGTAAAAAATATAATATAATTTTTAACAATAAAAATAAATCATTTGAAAAAAAGGATTTAAGAATATTATTAAAACTATATCCAAATACAATAGGCATAATAGCTGGACTTGAAAAATATAATAGAAATAGTGTTGAGGTAAAAGATAATTTGAAGGTTATTTCAAGAGTAGGCGTAGGGCTAGATAGTTTAGATTTAAAATTTTTAAAAAGTAGAAAAATAAAAGTTTTGAAACTATCAAATGAATTAACAGAAACAGTTGCTGAATTGTTTTTTACTCTAATTTTATTATCTTTAAGAAAAATAATACCTAATTATAATTTTTTGAAAAAAAATCTCTGGAACCCAGTTATAGGAGATAATTTAAGAAAAAAAAAAATAGGCATTATAGGTTTTGGAAAAATTGGAAAAAAATTGTATAAATTATTACAAAAGTTTGATTGTAAATTTTATATTTTTGAAAAAAAGAAAATCAAAAATATACTTATTAAAAAATATCCTATTAAAACAATTTTTCAAAAATGTGATGTAGTTTGCCTTTGTTTAAATTTAAATGATAGCACTAAATCGATAATCAATTCTAAGATTTTAAAATATGCCAATAAAGAAATTTCTATTATTAATGCTTCTAGAGGAGCAATTATAAACGAAAAAGATTTATATAATTTTTTAAAAAATAACGAAAAATCGACTGCTTTTCTAGACTGTTTTACAAAGGAGCCTTACAAGGGAAAGTTGAATAAACTAAAAAACTTATTTCCACTACCACATATCGCATCCTATACAAAAGATACTAGAAGAGATATGGAATTAGCATCTTCAAAAAAACTAATAAAATATTTAGATAAAATAAAAAAAAATATTTAAAAAATTATTAAATGAAAAATAAAATTCCACTATCCATCGTGATTCCAACCATTGGTAGTAGCCAACTTGATAAAACATTAGAAAATATATTTAAAAGTAATGTTGCACCATATGAAATTATTATTGTGATACCAAAAACTTTAAAAAAAAAAATTAAAATTAATAAAAAATTATAGATCAAAAATATGCAAAACTTTTTTTAGTAATAAAAAAAATCAAGTTCATCAAAGAATTTTAGGTTTTAAAAAATCAAAAATGAAAGTAGTGTTACAATTAGACGATGATATTATTTTAAGCAGAAATTGTTTATTTAAGCTGTATAATAAAATAAAAAATAAAAACAATATAGCAATTGCTCCAAAATATTTGCTATCCCAAAAGAAATCTAAAATTTATAAAAAACCGAATAGTTACTTATTAAAAGTGTATCATTGGTTAATAAATTCAAAAAAAGGATATAATCCAGGAACAATATCTCTCTCAGGTTTTAATTATGCTGACGAAAATAAAAAAAAAGGTATAAAAGAACATGAATGGTTGCCAGGTGGAATTATAATACATAAAAAAAAAAATTTAATATTGAAAAACTATTATCCATTTAATTTTAAAAAAAGTTATTGCGAAGATGTATTGCACTCACTTTTATTGAGAGAAAAAAAAATAAAATTAATGAAATATTATGAGGCAACAGTAAGAGATTTAACGCCTGGCAATATTGTTGAATATGATAGTTTTGGAAAAACATTAAAAAATTTATATTCTGAATTTTTAATTAGATATTATATAGTCACGAAATTTAGTTTTAGCAGAATAAGATTATTTATTTATTATTTAATCTATTTTTTAAGAATTTTGCTTAGAAAAATAAGAATATGGATAAAATAGTAATAATAGTAGGAAAAAGAGGAAATTTATCTAATTGTTTAAGTAAAAGTTTTAAAAATTCATTATTAATTTCCACAGATGAATTGATCAGTAAAAAATTTAATTTAAATCAATATAATAAAAAAAAAAATATATTTAATTATAAATTCATTTTATCCTTCTAAGAAATTAAATAAAATTATAAATGAGAAAGAATTTATAGATAAATCAATATTAAATTTAACTAATATTTTGGAAACATTTAAAAAATTTAATATTGTAAAAATTATATATACTTCTTCATCATCAGTTTATAATTTAAAAAAAATAAGTTTATTTAAATCATCAGATTCACATAGAGATTTTTATGCTTTGACAAAATTTTTATGTGAAAAAATAATAATTAAATATGCAAAAAAACAACAAATTTCTTATTTAATCACAAGATTATTTAATGTTTATGGAGGAGACGATAATTTTTCAATTATTTCAAAAATAATTAATTGTTATAATTCAAAATCAATATTTCATTTAAACAATAATGGAGAGTCTATTAGAGACTTTATTCATATTGATGATGTAACTAGAATTTATAAAAAAATAATAAATAATGAAAAAAAAAATCAAATACTAGATATTGGGAAAGGGCATGGATATAAAATAAAAGATATAATCTATGAATTAGGAATAAAAAAATTTAATTTAAAATATAAATTTTTACCTGAGGAAAAAGTATCTATTTCAAAATTAAATTTATCAAAAGAATTAAATTTATCAGAAATAAAAAAATTATCTTTGGAAGGGTATTTGAGTGCTAAATTAAAATTAAAAAATAGAATAAAGTTAAAAAAAATATCTTACGATAGTAAATTAAATTTAAATCATGAAATATCTGGAGCAATAATATATGGCGCTGGTAATGCTGGTAAACAAGTTTGTGATTTGATTTTAAAAAAAAATATTAACGGGGTTTATTGTTTTGTTGATGATGATGAAAAAAAAATTGGTAAATACTATAAAAATAAACCTATAATTTCTAAAATTTCTTTAGAAAAAATTTCTAACTCAACTGTAATACCAAATATAATCATTGCAATTCCATCTTTAAATAACGAAAAATTACAAAAACTTTTCAATTATTTATATAAACTTTCATCAACTGTATATAATTTACCTTTAAAATCAGAGATGAATATTCACCAGATTAATTTAGGAGATCTTCAAAAATCTGAATTTTCTAAAATATTTAAAAGAAAAAGTTTTTTAAAAAAAAATAATAATTTTTTAAAATTACAAAATAAAAAAATTTTGGTTACTGGAGCAGGCGGATCTATAGGCTCAGAATTAGTAAAACAATTATCTAGGATAACAAAAAATAAAATAATCTGCTTAGATATTTCAGAATATTTTTTATTTAGTCTTAAGAATAATTTAGGAATTAATCAAAAAAAAATTAAATTATTTTTAGGAAATGTAAATGATAATTATTTAATAAATAAAATAATAAAAAAAGAAAAAATTGATCTGATATTCCATGCAGCTGCATATAAACATTTAAATTTTTTAGAGGAAAATCCTAGTCAAGCTATAATGAACAACATAATAGGAACTTATAATTTAATAGAATCTTCAATTTCGTCCTCAAGCAAAAAAATAAAAATGATAAATATATCAACGGATAAAGCTGTTAGACCTACGAGTATTTTAGGAATATCAAAAAGAATTGCTGAAATTATTTGTCATAGTTATAGCTTTAAAACAAAATCAAAAATAGAAATTTCAACTGTTAGATTTGGAAATGTGTTTGGAAGCATGGGTTCTGTAGTTAGTCTTTTTTTAGAAAAAATTAATAATGGAGAAAATGTTGAAATAACTAATAAAAAAGCTGCAAGATTTTTTATGTCTATTAATGAGGCGTGTAATTTAGTTATTGAAGCTACTCAAATAAAGAAATCTTATAAAACATTCATTTTAGATATGGGTAAACCAGTAAATATTTTTGAATTACTGAAAAAAATTGTAGAGTTAAAAAAATCACAAGATAAAAACTTTAAAATTAAAATTATCGAAACAGGTCTAAAAAAAGGAGAGAAAATATCAGAGCAATTGTCTTTAAATAATAAATTAATTAAAACTTCGGTACCTGGGATTTTGGAAGTAAATGAGAATAAATACCCCATACATCAAGTAGAAGAACTTATAAATAAAATTAAAAATAAGAACATTCAAAATAAACCAAATAAAATTATAAGAGTATTGAAAAAATTTTTGAAAAAAGAAATTAGTAAAAATTTAAATTAATAATCTAATATTTAAATTTAATTTAATCATATTTAAAATTATTGTAGTTTTACAATTTTTTTTTCAAAAATTGTATAACATTTTTTGTTAATCAAATTTTTTTTTATAAATTTGTATGCATTTTTTTTTTTCGATAGGTACCTTTTTTTATTATTTACATCATTAATAATTTTATTTGAAACAACTTTAAAAGAATTATTTGTGTTGTGTAATTTAATCAAATATCCTCTATCATTATTTACCAAATTTATATTTGCCTCAATATCTGAAGAAATCACAGGTATACCAATTCCTAATGCTTCCATAATTGTAAATGACATACCTTCTTTACTGCTGAAATTCATAAAAAAATGAATGTTATTTTTTTTTATATGTTGTTGTAAATTTTTCACATTATTAATAACTTTAAAACTAAAATATTTACTATAATTTTTTAACTTATTAATAATTTTATTTCTTTCGTTACCACTTCCGATTAAATTATAATTAACTTTTATTTTTGAAAATTTTGAAAAATATTTAATAAATTCAATCATTGTTAATGTATTTTTTATTTTGATAAAATTGTTACAGCTTAAAAAATTTAAAGTTGAAAATTTTATTTTTTTTTTCAGATTTGTAGTTTTATAAATTCCAAGAGGAGCTATAACTATTTTGTTTTTATCAATCAAATTTTGTTTTAAAATTTTTTGTTTTTGATAATTTGCTAACACAAATAGTAAATTTAAAGAGTGAAACTTTTTATCTATAAATGGAACATAATTATCATTTTTTAAATAACCATTTAAATCGCTTCCTAGAGTTCTTGATATTGTACAAACATTGGGTTTTTCTTTTTTCAATTTTTCAAAAGAAAGCAAAATGTAGTTTGACCAAAAAGAGTAAAGAATTGTATTATTACTATTAAATAATTTTTCTTTTTTAATCCATTTGTAGCAAATTTGTGCCTGAGTAAATTCCATTATAATCATTTTCAACTTTATAAAAAAATTTTTTTTTAGAAAAATATTTTTAATCTCATTATAAAAATCTAATGAAAATATTGTATATAAAAAAAAATTTATAATTATATTTTGGTAATTTAATTGTTTTGACAATCCAAGATTAACTTTAATTTTTTTTTTTATTTTTTTTCTTTTCTTTTTTAAATTTTTTTGAGGAATTATTTCAATATCGTCAAAATTATTAAGTAATTTAGATACTTCAAATTGGATAAATGTATTCTCTGAGTTACCGGTAGGATAATCATATGTAAAAATAATAATTTTTTTATTTATTTTCATTTTTGGGATATAGATATAAAACATAACTAAACAAAACTTTAAACATAAAAATTTGATTACAATCATAAATAGCG
>MDSW01155233.1_pt1 | contig 17234 bp, 10 predicted proteins | sample 811171 | NCBI WGS metagenome assembly MDSW01 (sample SAMN05326641, study PRJNA326480) | marine metagenome | isolation source: seawater | place: Atlantic Ocean: North West | collected 2012
CACTCCCGGACGTCGCCCGCGCTCGCTCCCTACCTGCCTCGTCGTCCGTCGTCCCCGCGCCTCGCATTCGCCATCCTGCCGGACGCGAACGCTCGTCGATCGCCGCGAACGCCCTCCCGGAAACGCTCTTCAGCGCCGCGACCGTCGCCGTCCTTCCGCTGTACGGTATGATGATCGGCGCGCCGGGGGCGAAGGTGAGTCGCGCGGTGATGTCGTCGTGGGCGCCTTTCGCGGCGATGGGGTGTATGTATGCCGCGGCGTTGGTGACGGCGTTCCGGAGCGCGGACGCGCACGCGGTGTGGTCGACGTTCGTGAGCGCGTTCGCGAGCGGAGCGGACGTCGGCGCGAGCGTTCTGACGCTCATCTCGGGGTTCCTCGCCGTCACCGAGACCGCCGCGGGGGCGTGGTTGCACTTGCTGTCGCTCGATTTGTTCGTGGCGAGGCACGTCTTCCTGGACGCGCTGCACTTGGGAGTGCCCGCCGCGCACTCGCTCGTGCTGTGCTGCATGTTCGGACCGTGTGGATACCTCGCGCACACGCTGACGAAAGCGGCGATGGGGAAGGGGGGCGTGGAGATGGTCGGGCGATAGCAGCCGCGACGAGCGCGACGACGTTCGCAGTCACGCACTGGAAATTTCACGAGCTGTCGGGCACACGATGTTTTCGTTTCGCGCGCGTCGCGCGATTTACCTGCGAGCCCCTCTCATCACTCCCGAGCGCGCGTCGCGTCCTCCTCTGATGGCCGAGGCGCCGGCTGTCGCGAAGAGAGCACCACCTCGCAGGCGCAAACTTCCCAGAGCGAAGTACCAGCTCCTCGGCGACGGCCTGCGCGCGCGCTTTCGGAGCCAGTGGTTACGCCTCACCGCCCTCGCGTGCTGCTTCCTCGTGTGCAAGTGGGTCTTGCGTTTGGGATTCTTACCCACGCTCTTGCTCATGTTCACCGTGCGCTGGTTCATCATGAACCCCCTCCCCGAGAAGAAAACCGCCGAGAAGAGCTCGTGACATGTCCAACACGACGGACGCGAGGCTGCGCAGGCGACGCCCTCCCCCGGGCGGGTTCTCCCTCGGTGGCCTCAGCGACGAGCAGCGCGCGGAGCGGATCGTCGATTTCGACGAGAACGAATACGGGTTCGTTCGCTTGGCACGCGACGCGTTGCGCGACGCGTCGCGAGACGCGGGGAAGTCACGATCCCCCGAATCTTCCGCGTTCTGGGACGTCCAAGACGACCCGGACGATCCCTCGGCGACTCTCGCTCGACTCCACGTCGCGGCGGCTTCGGGAAAGCGCAAGGGAAGGAACAACGCCCTCGCGACGGCGCTGACGAACCGGTTGAGGGACTCTCCGGAGTTTCGCGACGCGCTCGCCCGGTTCGTCCGCCGAGAGGTATGCCCCGCGCTCGGCGTCGCGCGCGTGGCGTATCAGCGGCGCCCAACGGTGAGGGTCCATCTCGCGGGAGCGCCCGCTATGGGTTACCCGCACGCGGACGGCGCGGATCCGTACAACCACCAGCCCGGGGAAGTGAACGTTTGGGTGCCGCTGACGAAGGTGTGGGGCGGGAACTCGCTGACGTCAGAGTCCGCGCCGGGGGCAGAGGATTTTCACGCGTTCGAGGCGAGGCCGGGACAGTTCGTGCGCTTCGACGGGAACCGGTGCTGGCACTACACCACGGCGAACGACACGGAGGCGACGCGCGTGTCGTTCGACCTGCGAGTCGTCCCGTTCCACTTGTTCGACGACGACCACCGAGGCCCGAAGAAGAAAAACGGCGCCGAGGCGGTTCCGCTGCGGTTGGGGCAATACTACGCCGACAGCGCCGAGGCGTAGACCACATCTCATTCGCCGGTTGCTGCATACATCAAATAGACTAGTCTATTTATCTTAGAACACGATACCCTCACGGTGAGGCCGCCCATGATATCTACGATACCACCTCGCTTACATCTCCTCAGAGCGCGACTTGGTTCGTCTCCTTACCAGTTTCACCGGTCGTCGTCAGGCGCTTGTACACTTCGCGCACCGCGTCCTTAACGGCGTCGCTCGCGACCCATCGCTTACCATCGGCTCCGAATAAAACCCGTCCTCCCTTACCCGAATTCGCGACGTGGCGAAGGGTCTCGAGCGCGTTCGCGCGAACCATCGCCTGCGCCGTCGCCTCCGTCTCGCTGTACGCCAGGAGCACCAGCGCCGCCGTCTGCGCGACGCTCTCATGCTCCGCGGCGGCGGCGGCGACAGCGGCGCCGCGGAAGGCGGACCCCCCGGCGGCGTCGTTTTCGAGCCTGTCGCGTATCAGTTTCAGAATCGTCGGCAGAACGCGCGCGACGTTATGTCCCGCGCGCTCGGGGCTCGTCCCGGACCCCGCGCCGAGACGCGCGGTGTTGCTCGAAACCCCCACGCGGCCGCCGCCGATACGACCGTACCAGCTCGTTCGCCGCCACCGCGTCTCGATGCCCTCGAGCGTGAACCACAACAGGTACATCTCCGAGGCGACGCGTCGACGAGTCACCTCGGGCGAACGCAGGGCGAGTTCCAGGAGCGGCGCCCGCGCTCCGGCCACGTCCGCGGGCCCCCGCGGCCCGCCCGCGCGCCGCCAACCGGGCACGGCCGCGGCCGCGTCCTCGTCCTCGTGGAGCAGCGCGGCGACGCGAAGGCGGAACCGCGCCCCGTCGGAAGAAGACACACCCGAGGACCCTTTCGCCTCCGGGGCCTTTCGCGTCGGGGACACGTCGTGAACGAAGCGCCCGTGCGCCGCGTGCAGCGCCGTGCACGGAACGCACCGCGAGAGGCGCAGGAGCCCGGACCCGCCGTGCGTGTCGGTCGGGTCGAACCTGTGGAAGGTTACCAAACGCGCCGCGCCCGTGAGCGGGTCCAGCGCCGGGGGGAGGAGACGAGAACGCGCCGAGGACGCGGGCGATGTCGAACCGCTCGCATCCTCCGGATCCTCCGGGCGGCGGAGAAACTGAAGGAGCACGTGCGCGCTGATCGGCGCGTCGATGGGCCACGATTCGGGATCATCGGATGGCTTCCCGGAAGGGGACGACGTCGAGGGTTCGGGGGTCTCGCCGGAGGCGGTCTCCCGCCCCGTCGCCATCTCCAGCTCGACCGTGACCCCGACCCCGTACGAGGGATGGAGCGTCCCCGCGTCCTCTTCCTCCGCGTGCGGGGCGGCGCAGTACGCGCGCAACGCGAACCTCCGACCCGCGAGCTCGATGAAAGTCTCGTAAGGCGCCTCCTCGCTCCCATGCTCGGCGACGGACGTCGGGACGTCCACGAACACCTCCTCGGTGTAACTCGCGTGATTTCCCCTCCCGCAGAGCGCCCTCCACGCCCCTTCCCGCCCCCGCGCGCGGGTCGCGGTCCTCCCGCGCAGGAGCCGCCCCAGCGGGCCCGCCCTCGCCTCCGCTGCCATCTCCTCGCCGTTCAACACCAGGTACCGATCCGGTCGGACGCACCGCCACGACCGGAGCGCGACCTCGCGCCACGTCCGCTCGGCACCGGGGAAAGCCGTCGTTTCGCGGAGCCGGCGACACGCGCTCGCGAGGGCAGCCGCGCCGCGAGGGTCCGCGCGCGCCAGGATGTCGTACAGCGCATCCCTCGGGAGGTCGCAGATATCGACGGCGGCTTCGACCGGGGCGGGGTCAGCCGCCTCGCCGGACTCCGTCGCCATTCCTCGAAGCGAAGGGAGGGCTGGGGAGGAGGCGCGAGAGCGACGAGACGAATTGTGAGCGAGGAGAGACGCTGGGACGGCGGACGACGACGTGCTCGAGGGAGCGAACTGCCGGCAGATTCCAGGTTCGATCCCGAAAAAAAAAAAGTTTTTCGCGCAAAAAAAAAATGATCGGCGCCGAATTACCGGTCGTGACTCGCCAAAATCATCGACCTCCCCGACCGCGGAAAAGGTCGAATCGACCGGCACTCCCGCGGTCGTCAGCATTTTTCACCTCTCCAGGTCAGCTTTCACCTCTCCAGGTCAGCCGAATCGCGTTCGTTTCCGCGGTCCCGCCAAAAAGTCGTTCCCAGTTGCCCTACTTTTTATCCGCCCTTCGGAACGCCCGTCACCGCACACCCCGCGACGCGTCCCTCCAAGCCATGGCGTCTCTGCTCAGGACATCGCCCGTCTCCGGGCGTCGCGCGCCGTTCGCCTCTTCCCGCGCTCATCGCCGCGCTCAGGTGACCCGCGCGTTCGCGACCCGCGGCGCTCTTCACGAGGATGCGTCTTTTCCCGACGGCATCTTCGACGCGTACGAGGTCCTCCAGGTCCCGGACGACGCCTCCGCCCTGCAGGTCCGCGAGTCCTTCGTGGCGCTGCAGAAAAAGTACCACCCGGACGTGTACGACGGTGAGGACGTCGCGACTCGGAGCGCGTGGATCAACCGCGCGTACGATATCCTGACCTCGGACGACGCGCGCTCGGACTTGGACCGAGCCCTTCGCGAAGCGAACGGGGGGAGACGCGCGCGGGCGACGACGATCATCTCCGCGCACGGCATCGTCGGGCCCCTTCGCGAGATTCTCCTCGCGCGCATGGACGTGTGCGGCGGGGAGACGGAAAAGAGCGAGATATGCGACGTGGACGTCGCCGAGCGCATGACCGAGTCCATCCGCGAGTGGGGCAAAATGCTCGCGTTCACGTCCGAGCTCCCCCTCCCGCTCCCGCTGCAGTGCGACGACGTCGAAAACGGGTTGCGCCTCGCGATGGTGGCGTTTGAGAACGGGTCCGTCCGCGAGGTGGGCGCGCTGGAGATGACCGTCGAGACGAGCGTTTCCTCCCCTCGCGATCCGTTGGCTTCGTCGATCACGGTCCACGACGACGACGAGGTGAGCGTGACGGTTCGCGTCGCGAGGAAATGGGCGGAGGTGGCGAACCCGACGGCGTACGAGAGCAATCCTCTCCCCGGGGAGGCGCGAATCTTGGGAAACTTCGCGGAGGAGTTCGCCTTCCTCGTGGGAGACGCGCAAGGCGCAGAGGTCGAGGGAGCGAGCGGGATCCTCGGCATCTTCTCCAACGTCGTTTCCGCGGTATCGTCGTTCGCGCTCCCCATTCTGCCCATGTTCGGCGGACATGACGGCCGAACCCCCGGCGGGGCGTACGACGGATACCGCATCCGAAAGAAGAGGAAAACCGACGCCCCCGAGGCGTCCGACGCGACGCGAGACGAAGAAGAGAAGGACGAGTGTGGCGTGGGCGAAGCGTGCGGCGGGTTGTTCATCTGACACCGGGAGATGGTGAGGCGTATCTGTCCCGGTGAGGATGCGTGATAGACGAGGGTTCCGCGCGGGCGAAGAGGTGTTCTAGTACGTTCCTCGCCTCGCGCCGCACCTTCTCGTTTCAGGGGACGGTCCAGGACCTAGATTTCAACGACACGGTGGGCGGTTTGAATAGGGTTAGTTGTCGCACAGCACATCGCGCATCGCGCATCGCGCGCGCTTGTGCGTCTGATTCTTCGATGCGCGGCGGCGCTCCCCTCGCGGCCATCGCCGCTCGTGCCGCACTTCTTTTGCTCTCGCTCGTTGGTGCGTGACGACGACCCTCTCCTCCCATTTCTCTGGCGCCCGTTCGACGCGCGATGTCTTTCGGTTCCGGTAATAAATTCTCGGTCGGACCACCATCTGACGGGGATCCCTCGGACCCACCATCGCTTTCTTCTCAGTCGCGAGTCCGGGCTGTTGCGCCGTGAGCACCCGAACGGGTGTCGAGTCATCCGCGCAGCTCGCCCCGCGAGACCACGACGTCTCGGTGCCGCGGAACGTCTCGCGCGTTCACGACGGAAACCCGCGCGCGAAGACGCTCCGGCTGACGGTGCGCCTGGGAGGGCGAGATGTTGACTTGGAGCTGGAGCGGAACGATGACCTCTTCGCGCCCGACTATCGCGAGCAGGGCGGTCACTCACCAGGCGACCGATGCCATTATCGAGGCTTCGTCGTCCAAAACGCACACTCGTCGTCCTCTCGCGCCGGCGGCGGACCCTCGCCTGGTTCGTACGCGAGCGTATCGGCATGTGCGGAAGGCCTCAGAGGCTTCGTCTACCTCGGCCACACACCGAGGGCAAGCGTGGACGCCGACGAGCCGCCTGAACACGATCCACAGAGACTGTTCGTTTTGGAACCCGCGCGCCTCGTACCGCGCGAGCACTCCTCAGACGCGTGGAGAGACCCATTGTCGATGGAGGTAGTGACTTATCTTGCGCCGACGCATTCTTCGATGGAGCACGCCGAGACCGACGAGCGCTTCGGTGGAACTATTGGGAATGAGGAACCACCGTCGGAGGCGGTCGGCTCTTTTCGCCGCGGGCTGCGGGGATCCTCCTCGAAACCGCCGCCCAAGACGCCGCCGTCGTTTCCGCGGCCGCTCTTGACCTATCGCGTGTTGATCGTCCACGACAAAGCGCGGTGCGACTCGAAGAAGGCTGGCGCGTCGATCTCGGACGCAGAGAAGGATGCAATGTACGTTGAGATCTTGGAATGGTTCAACGGCGCGCAAGACCCGTTCAAGACGCTGACGGAATACTCGAACGTCGATCTCCAGGTCGTCATCGCGGGTCAGATGGATTGGTGCGACGGCAATCAACCGTACGCGCTAAACGCCGGCGAGAAGTTCCAATTCTTGGAGGACATCCCCGGAAAAATAAGCGACTGGGTATCTGCGAACCGCGACGCTCTGCCTCGGCACCACCTGGTCTTTATCGCGACAGCCGCCGACATGGTCTTGGGCGAGGACGATGTCGGGGGATATGCCCATGGTTATTCGGCGTGTCATTCCGGCAGCACTGTCGTGGTGGCGGAGACGTTGGGATACTCGGCGCTTGCTGGTGTGGGGTTGACGCTTCACGAAGTCGGCCACACGTTCGGGTTCGGCCACGACATGTACGATTACGGCCTGACGGCGTGCAAGAATCAAGACACGATCATGGCAACGTGGTTGGATGGCGTTCCTATAAAACCCTCTCGGTTTTTCTCCACATGCTGCAAGAGCTTATTCCGGGAGCACTACTTGAATGGTCGGTACAAGTGCCTCGAGACGACCCCCTCGTTCGAGTGCGGGAACGGCGTGCTTGACCCAGGCGAGGCGTGCGACTGCGGCGCGATTGATTGCTCGAGTTCGGATCCGTGCTGCGACGGGAAGACGTGCCAGCTCGTCTCGGGTGCGGCGTGTTCGGACGTCGCAAGCGCACCCGCGTTCGCGCCGTTGTCGCGTGCCGTTTTCGACACCGTGGATGCGGATGCATTGGCGTCGCAGACGTGCTGTCAGTCGTGTCAGATCAAAGTGAAAGGGACCACGTGCCGCGCTGCGAGAGAAAATGACCAGTGCGACGTCGCCGAGACGTGCGACGGCGTCAGTGCGGCGTGTCCTGCGGACAGTGGCGCAGCGCTCGGGACGGCGTGCGAGGATGCCAACGGCGACCGCGGCGCGTGCTACGATGGGACGTGCGTTAATCGCGAGTACACGTGCCAAATGGTGACCGCCGGCGCGCAGCACGGTGGCGTGAAGTTCTCGACGTCCTTGCGCGCCGACCTTCGGGAGTACATCATCGACCACTTTGACCAACAAGGGAGATGGTCCGCGAACCCGTTGGCGCCGCGCGGATTCGAGCCGGGGCACTGCGCCGAACCGCTGGTGTGCTTCTGGAATGCAACGAGGGATGAGGGGTTCTACTACAGCACCTATCCTGGTCGAAACGTTCCGAGGGGGTTCCCGTGCGGGCCATTGAGTGAGGATGGGAAGACGTACTCGGCCTTGTGCGACGGTGGCAGCCTAAGTGACCAATTCGCTGGTACTTTCGCGGTCCTATCGAGCTCACCAGCGCCGTCACGGTGCGTGGAGACAGCTCTCATGGCGTCCTCGACGCCTCCGCCGCCGTCGCCGCCGCCGCCGGGCGCGAGCCGAGGGAACTACCCGCCCTCTCCACCGCCCTCTCCGCCGCCGGCGCCGCCTAAAACCGCCACGGCGTACCTCACGCTCGCGGGTGTCTCTAACTGGTCCTGGAATACCGAGTGGTTTGGGAGATTGGCGCTCCGAGATGCGCTCCAGGCGTCGGGTGCTTCCGACGCGGATGTATCGTGGACAGGAACGTACGATGGGTCGCAGCCGCACCATGGAATGCACGGCCACCGATCGTTCGACGTCCGTTCGGCGATGACGTTCGGCTCCGGCGTGGCATACACGGCGGCGACGTTCCCGGACGACGTTTTCGCGACAGCGGTGGAGATGGATCTCGTCCTCGCCCCAGGATCTGTTACGGTGACGAAGAAGACAGACCTCTTCTCTCGGAGGAGGGCGTTCCGTCGAGCGCTCGTTTCGGTTCCCTTAAACGACGACGCAAGGGACGGAATTTCTCCGCGCAGGCGTGGCCGAAGATCGCTTCTGCAGAGCTTCGCAGGCCTCGAGGTGGTGTACGTGATATCCGCGTCGGGTTTCTTCTCCGACTCGACTCTGGGCATTAACGCCGATCGCACGTTCAATAACGCGTGGCGCCTGGGGAATAGGACGGCGGTGAGTGCGGAATTCGAGCGCGTCGCCGCCGTCATCGGGTCGACCCCGACCGCGGGGAGTACTCTGCTCTACGACGCGAACCTCGAGATCGAGGTTTCCTCACCCACGCTCGGCGACGAGGGTCTCGACGCCATCGAGGTGGCGATCGGTTCCACGACGTTCATCGCGATGCTGGAGACGAAGCTCGCGTATTGGGGCGTCAATTTCGAGAGCGTCACCCAAGTCGCGTTTCGAGAGAATATTTACCACCCGCCAGCGTCCCAACCGGTTTGGGAGCTGGCGCTGATCATCTCTGCGATCATTGTTGGCTCTCTGCTGGTCCTCGCGCTTATCGCGTTGTGCTGTATTCGATTCGGACCTGCGTGCCTATCCCAATGCGCGCGTGGGATGCACAATCTAGGTGAAGCGCGAAGGAAGTCGAAGAAAAGCAGTTCGCGAGTGGCGCCCGCGTCAAAGAATGGGCCCGGCGCCAAGGCAAGTGGCGTGGCGAGGAAGCGTTGAGAAGATCCTTTCCTATTCTACACAGACTACTTGTACGATAACCTTTCTAATACTTCCGACTTTTCTTCTCGGGTGGCGTCGCCTCCACAAACTCGTCCTCCTCGTCCACCGGGGCACCCGGTGCCCACGCGAGACCGGCGTCTTCAGCGGCTCTCGCACCTCGGGCCGTCCCCGCGCCACCTCCGAAATCTCCCTCGTCGACAGAATCCGGTATTCCAGCACTCGTCGCCGCCGATGGTCTCCCGAACCCTCCACCGCGCTCTGTGAGTTCGCTGTGACGTGCGTCTGGGACAGAGTCCGCTGGGAAAGTAGGCCCCGCCACCGAATTCCCTCCCCCGCCCCCCCCATCTTCCTCCGTTCTTTCGCCTCCCATCGTCTCCGAGGGCTCGCCCGTCCCTGGTGGAAGCATGGATGCAAGCACGAGCTCAGCCTCGAAGTCCGCCGCGGCGGCGTCGAAGTAGCGTCCATGGTGGTTATCGTAGCCCCCGTGCCCTGCGCCGTACCCGGCACCTCCCCCTCGCGGGTCGCCGTGCGAGCGAAACTCCGCAGTTGGCCTGGCAAGCACCGGCGCCCCCGCGCAGTCGCAAAATAACGCGACGTCCAAATCGACGCTCTCGCAGAAGGCAACCATCGCGCGGAGGTCCTTCAGATTGACGGTGACGTCCACGGGGCCGTTGCCGTCGTGCTCGTAGCTTGCGACGGCGTCCTCGGCGGTGTCGAGAGAAACGGAGGTTTGAAGCGCCTGCCCGGCGGGGGCGTTCGGGTCCGCGTAGCTCGACAGCTTCAGGTTGCGGTGCGCGGCGCCTCGTTCGTCCCCGGTTTTCAGCAGGTCCCTATCGTCGAAGCCGTTCTCCGCGCCCTCGGGAGAACACGAGATGGTGATATCGTTCTGGCCGCTCTGGAAGTGAGAGAGTATGCGACCAAACTCACGCGGTCGAGCGACGAGCCTCACGGGCATCCGGCTCGCGTCGATCGTCGCCTTGAGATGCTCGACGTCCGTCAGGCAGTGCACGCTGTACGTCTTGGTGACGCCCACACGGTTGCACTGAAGCTCCACGGCGAGTTTTGACGCGTCCCCAGGCGACTGCGAGAGGACGATTCGCTCGATCTTCTGCGTGCGCAGCGCAGCGGCGAGATGCTTCGCGAGCACAGCCGTCTGCAGGGTGCCGGCTCGAACGTGGAAAACGTCGAACGACGCTTGCTTGAACGTCACCGAGCAGAAGGCGGAACGCGCCGAGTTCATCGCCTTGAGCGTGAGCCCGTGTCCGGCGCTGGCCTCGATGAGCACCTCCGCGCCGATCTTGGCGAGGCACATCACGCTCTTGAAGAAGGTGCGCAGCAGGCTCCCGGACAAAGCCGCCTCCATGTCGTCGCGCCGTCTCAGATCTCAGAAGGGGGCAACAGATCTCAAACGTGTTCAACGAGCTGGAACGTTCGGGTTCTCGCTCGATGTCCTCGCCGCGATGGCGAGGCTCTAAGTGCGGGCGACACGCGCGCGGAGACGCGAGGGAAGCGGTCGCGGCGCGCGGGGGCGGTCGCGCGGTGCACTGTCTGAACCCTTTCAAACATCTTCGCGGGAGGGGGTGCCAAGTTCCAGTGCTTTTCAGATCGCCCGCGAAATCGGGTCGAGACTTGGGCACACCCACGATCTGCTGCTCTGCACACCCACACTTACCTGCGCGCGCGGACGGCCTCCGTCGACGATGACGGGCGTGGGCGAGCACAGAGCGACGCGTCGCGTCGTCCTGTTCCTCGTCGCCTCGTGCTACTTCGCCGCGTTCTCGTCTTTGCACGCGCAGTACCCCGGCCTGCTCGGATCTCGCGGCGTCGAGCCCGTCGATGCTCTTTTGCAGAGGCTGACCAAAAGCATCGCTCCTTCTCTGAAGGAACGCACGTGGGCCCTCCCCACGGTGCTCTGGCTTCATGAGCCCCTGGGCGTTTCCGTGGACGCGCTGGCGGAGGGCGCATGCCTGATCGGCGCCACGCTCGCGGCCTGTTCCGCTGGTCTGGCGCTGGCCGCCCCGGGCGCGGGGGCGTCTTTGCTTTGGATTTCGATGTTCGGTTTGTACCTCTCGCTTTTCGTCGTCGGGCAGACGTTCTTGTCGTTCCAGTGGGACATCCTGTTACTCGAGGCCGGATTTCTGTGCGCGTGGTTGTGTCCGCTTTTACGTCCGACGTCGAGAGACCCGCCCTCCGTCGTTGCGGTGTGGCTCTTGAGGTTCGTGCTCTTTAAGCTGATGCTCATGTCCGGTGTGGTGAAGATCCAGGCGAACTGTCCGACGTGGCTCAACCTCACCGCGCTGGATTTCCACTGGGCTACTCAGCCGCTCCCGACGCCGGCGGCGTGGTTCGCTGCGAGATACACCACCCCCGGCTTGAGACGTGCGGGCGTCGCGGCGACCCTGGCGCTCGAGGGACCGGCGACGCTCCTCCTCGTGTCGCCGTTTCGTCTTTGCAGGCACGTGGGAGCATGGGCACAGGTCGCCCTCCAGGTGGCCATCGCGGCGACAGGCAACTACTGCTTCTTCAACCTCCTGACCATCGCCCTCGCCTTTGCGTGCTTCGATGACGCGGCGCTGCCGCGGGTTCTCGGGGGGGGTCGGACGCAGAGCAAACGGGCTGTGATCCAGCGGCGGATATCCCCCGGATCTCCTTCGACGCCGACAACTGCGCAGCACTCTTCCCCCGTGAACGCCGTGTTCTCGCCGACGTCCTCGCAATACGACGCTCTCCCGGCGGATCCCGCAAAGCGACGGGAGGCGCTCGAGTCGATGCAGAGTCCTGCTGATGTACGGAAGAGCGCGTCGAAACGAACGCCAACCTCTCGACGTAACAGTCGAACACTCGCGGAGGCCGCAGCGGATGGGTTCGACTCTTTCTGCCACGCCATATCCACCCTCGGATCTTTGGCGTTGGGCGCGGCTGTACTGGCAAACTGCGCAGCGATGTTTCGTCTCGACGACTCGGCGGGCGGTGGTTTTCTCTCTTCCCTTGCGCTCGTCACGAACATCACGACCGAGACAAACAAATGGCTCGCGGTCGTGCTTCCGGTGACGGTGGCGTATTTCTGGATAGTCGCGATGCCGGTGGCGACACTCGTGCATGCGACGCGCGAGGTGCGGCGCTCGCGTTCGAAAACGATTGCGGCGGCGCGTGTCCTCACGGCGATGGCGGCGCTCGCGGTCGGCATGACGTTTTTTCGCATCGCGGCGACCCCGATGGCGAGTCTCCTTCCCGGGGACGGTTTCGCACCCTCGGGTCCCCTCGGTTCGTCATTCGCGACAGCGCTGCCCCCGTCCTTCCTCCCACCTAGGTTGGAGGAGAACATCCGCTCCGTCGCGGCGAAGCTTCACGTCTCGAATGCGTACGGTCTGTTTCGAAGAATGACCGGCGTCGGTCCTAATGGGCAGGTTGCGAGACCGGAGGTGATTTTGCAAACCAGCGTTGACGGCGAGAGGTGGACCGAGGTCGCGTTTCGACACAAACCCGGTGACCCGACGCGCGCGCCGACGTGGGTGGCCCCGCACCAGCCAAGACTAGACTGGCAAATGTGGTTTGCTGCTCTCGGATCGTACAACGCGAACCCCTGGCTCATTCATTTCGCGCACAAGCTCCTTCGCGGGGACGCTGAAGTCGTCGGGCTCCTCGACGAAACGTCGGCGAGCGAGCTTCGCACATCGCCGCCAAAATTCATCCGTGGCATTCGGCACGCGTACGCGTTTTCGAACGGGGGCGAACTTGAGAACGCGTGGTGGGTCCGCGACGAGGGCCAAGGGGAGGAGTATCTTCCGGCGATCGATATCGAGAATGGGTCCGTCGCGCGGTACTTGGCGTCTCGAGGATGGGGAACGGGAGATGCCGTGGGCCTGGATATCAAGACGCCATTGGACACTTTGGTTGACGGAGCGCGGGAGTTGCAGGAAGGGGTGGTGACAGCGGCGACGGCCGGATTAGGAGTAGTTCTCGCCACCACTTTGGCGGCTGTCGACCTCCTTCTGGGCGCGATCGCAAAGAGATTCGCCTTGGAGCAGGTGGGACGACCGAGGCGGAAACTCAAGACTCTGTGAGAGAAAGTAAAATACAAGTTATAGTCTACTAGCGATGTCAACCGCGCACGAGTTCCTCCATGTCCGCGCGCGTATTATCATATTCTAATACGAAAGTACGAAAGTAGTAGCCACGCTTGTCCGGACGTACATTCATTCCTCCTTCCAGTTATCGGCGCTCAGAGCTCCTTCGCCTCGAAGGCCTTGTACGCGTCTCTCACCTGGTCGAACACCTTATCCGCGATGAACACCTTGTCCGTCTCCCCCCCTCGCTGTCGCACTTTGTCCGGGTGGATGATCACGAGTGCCTTGTGGTAGCTCTTCTTCACGGCGCCGGGCGAGAGGAGGTCATTCATCCCCGGGGCTTTGTACCCGTGCCCTTCCCACAACACGTCCCCGAGGTTCGCGAGCATCGTTCGAATGTTCCCCTGGTTCACGCGAAGCCACTCGTCGATGTCAGCCCCGATGAGGTCCTTCAGCACCTGGCGCTCCGCTTGCTCCGCCGCCGCCGCCGCCTCCCTGTCGCGTTTTTCCTGGAGTTTCCCCGCAATGCGCGCGCGATTCCTCTCGTGTCTCGCCGCGCGAGCCTTGCGCCTCGCGTCCGTGTCACCCTCGCGATCTTCGTCGTCGCTACCAGGCTCGTACACGATATCGTCCGCGGTGACCCTCCTCGCGACCTCGCCGGTGACGCCCGGGCCTCCTCCGCCGTCGCCCATTATCGGGCCGAACATGTCATCGATCACCGTCGGTGCGGCGAAGTCTGGAGCGGAAGCTGAGAGATCCATCTCCCCAAAAACGGCGTCAAGGTCGGCGCCGAGAGACATGCCGCCCGATCTTTTCTTCGTCCCCGCCGTCCCGCCGGACGGCGCGTTCGTGGACGCACTGAACAGATCCTCGAGCGAATCCATCGCGCCCCCCGCGGGCGCGCCTTTCGCCGCCGCGGCGACGCGCGATCCGCTCGGCGCGGGCGCGGGTGACACCAAATCCTCCAACCCCACGAAATCGGCTAAGCCCGCGGCGGGCGCAGAATCAGGGGCAAGAGTCGACGTCGCGCGAGATCTGGACGCGTGCGCGCCCGGCACGTACCTTGCATCCCCCGCGACTGGTGAGCTGTCGGAGTCCGCACCGGGGGATCCGCCGCTCGCGCTCACGCCGCTCCCACCGCCACCCAATAAATCGCCGAGGAGGTCGTTCGAGCTACCCCCGGCCGGAGACGCGTGCGCGGACGTACTCCGCGAGCCGCCTCCCGTGGCCGCCACGCTCGAGCTCGGGCCCGAATCCGGGACGGAACTCGCGCCGCCGAAGATGGCGCCGAGTAGATCGTCTCCCCCGACGCCTCCGACGCGATCGTCTTCCCCGGGCTTTTTCGCGGGAACCATCGGGGCGCCCCCCCGGAGATTCATCGAGCCCCCACCGCCGCCCAGGCTTCCGAGCAGGCTATCGACCCCGCCCGAAGATCCACCGCCGAGCCCGAACGGGTCGCTGTGGGTCCCCGACGCGGGTCGCCTCTGCGCGGCGGGGGACGAAGGAATGGAACCCACGGGGGAGGAGAAGAGGTCGCCCGCGGGCGGCGCCCCGGGAGTAGCGATCGGGATCGATCGAGACCGTGCCCCGCCGCTCGGCGTCGCGGCGGGTTGCGACGCGCCCAAACCGAAGATATCATCGAGGTCGGCGCCGGAAACCGCGCCCGAGACGCGCGGAGAGCCCGAACTGCTCCCTCCACCGAGGCCGAAGATGTCCTCGTTGCCCGCGACGGGGCCGCCCGCGGAAACACCGCCGGGGGGCGACGAGCGCGCCCCGGCGGTGTTACCTGAGGAGGAACGCATCGCGTTCATGCTCGATCCCTTCTTGCCCAACGATCCGCTCATGGACCACCCGTCCATAAGGCTGTCGAGCCCGCTCATCCTGCACGATCTGTGCCACGATCGAACACGCGCGAAGGTGCGATAGGAACGATCGAACAATCCCTAAGAGATCCAGCAGGAAGGGACCAACCGCACCGTTCGACCGACGCGACGCGCACGCGCGGCCCGAGCGCGTCGAGACTCCGGGGTGCGAGCCTCAGGGTCGATGCGAGGCGAGATCCCGAGGGGAAATCCCCCGCGCGCGCTTCGTGTCGCGTGCGCGGCGCTGTGACGCGCGAGGACGATGGGCCCCGTCGTGCGCGAAGAGACACCTGTGCTGAAAACCGTCGCGCGCGACGAGCGCCGACGATCTCGTCGCCGGGGCGCGCGCGCCCAGAACGATGCTGATGAGTAGACTTGCCTGGAGCCGTTTAACAACGTGACATCCGCCCCGCCGTCGTGCAGATCTCGACGCCGTCGACGACATGAACGCGAGCGCGTTCGTCGGCGACGCAACGATCCGTGCGGCTATCAGTGCCCGCGCGCTACGCCACTGCAACGCGTCTCGTACGCGCGCGTTCCCCGGGCGTCGCGGGTCCACAACTCGAGGTCTCACCGCCGCGACTTTTCGCGCCCCGCGCGCTTCCGCGGCGACCCTGCCTCCTGGACGCACGATGAAGCGCGGGCCCTCTTCCGCCGCTGAGCGCGGCCGCATCCTCGTGCACGCGTCGACGGACCTTGAGTCCGCCGCCGGGGGTCCCGAGGACGTCTCTTCCGCGGGTTCGGACGAGCAAGGCGTCATGCGTCGCGTCCTGCCCGCCGTTCTCGTCGCCACGCTGGGCGCTTTTTCGTTCGGGTACCACCTGGGCATCGTCAACCCCGCGCTCGAGCACCTCGCGCGCGACCTCGGCATCGCCGCGAACGTTCAAATCATGGGTGCAGTCGTGAGCACCGTCCTCGTGGGTGCCACTTTCGGGTCGCTCTTCGCCGGGAAGCTGGCGGACGTGTTCGGGCGGAAAGCGTCCCTCTCAGCCGTCGCCGTGCCTCTCGTCGTGGGCTCCGTCATGTGCTCGTTCGCCCCAAACGTGGCGATGATGCTCCTTGGGCGACTTCTGTGTGGTCTCGGCATCGGCGCGTCGAGTAATCTCGTCCCGATGTACATCGCGGAGATTTCGCCCGAGAAGGTTCGCGGCACGCTCGGGTCGCTCAACCAGTTGGGCATCTGCGTCGGCATCCTCGTCGCCGTCATCGCGGGTTTGCCGCTCGCAAGCGACCCGGCGCACTGGCGCTCGATGTTTCTGTACGCCGCTATTCCCGGCGCTCTGCAGTTTTTCCTCATGACCGTCGTCCCGGAGAGTCCGGGTTGGCTCAGGCGTAAGGGACAGGTCGCCAAGGCCGAAGCCGCGGAGATTGCGCTCTGGGGGGAGCCGAGCGCAGATATCGACTCGGGGGACGATAAAGGCGAGAAAGACGCGCCCCTCTCGGAGCTCTTCGCGCCCTCGAACAGGAAGCAGATCACAATCGGCACGGCGTTGTTCTTCCTGCAGCAGATGTCCGGAATCAATGCAGTGATTTATTTCTCATCTTCCATGTTCGCCGCCGCGGGCGTGACCAACGCGGTCGCCGCGTCGGTGGCTGTGTGCGCCATCAACGTCTTTGGAACTCTCTGCAGCGGTCAGTTTCTCGACCGAATGGGTCGCAAGCCGCTTCTGGTGTTCTCGTTCTGCGGCATGGCCTCGAGCTGCATCGTCATCGCAGCCGCAATGAAAGCGCAAGCGACCTGGCCGCTCGCGGGGTCCGTCGCCGTCGGCGGGACGCTCATGTACATGACGTGCTTCGGCCTCGGATGCGGACCAATCCCGGGCCTACTGAGCTCGGAGATTTTCTCGCCCCGGATCCGAGGCTCTGCCATGTCGCTGTGCTTCGTCACGCACTGGGTGTTCAACTTCGTCATCGGGCAGGCGTTTTTGCCGGTGGTGGAAGCGGTTGGAGGGCCCACGGTGTTCCTCGGGTTCTCCGCGGTGTGCGTGGCCGCCGCGTTCTTCGTGCAGACGCAGGTCCTCGAGACGAAGGGGAAGACCCTCGATATGATCCAAAAGGAAATTCTCGCCTCGAACAACGCGTGGGTGCGCGATATCTGATGCAAATCACTGCAATGCGTGGGTGCGCGAATATCATATCAATAGGAAAGGATCTTCTCAACGCTTCCTCGCCACGCCACTTGCCTTGGCGCAATTTTTTTTTTCTTTGACGCGGCCGCCACCCGCGAACTCCCAGGGGTTTAGGGTTTAGGGTTTAGGGTTTAGGGTTTAGGGTTTAGGGTTTAGGGTTTAGGGTTTAGGGTTTAGGGTTTA
>MDSW01073475.1_pt1 | contig 17231 bp, 8 predicted proteins | sample 811171 | NCBI WGS metagenome assembly MDSW01 (sample SAMN05326641, study PRJNA326480) | marine metagenome | isolation source: seawater | place: Atlantic Ocean: North West | collected 2012
CCCTCGCCCCCCTCACGCCCCTCCCGGCGCGGTCCCGGACAATTGCGTCCTCGGAATTCTCGGGCGGATTAATTTCCTTAATTTCCTCGACGCGCTTCGTGCTGACGCGCCCTCCCCCCACCTCGCGCCCCAGGTGTTCACGCTCGGTCGCGCCCCGGGACCCGCGGTGATGTCCGCGCGCGCGCCGACCTCCACCCCGCTGGAGGCCGTGAAGCGCGGTGTCGACGATTTCGGCGCCGCGCTCCAGCGTTTCGACCGGCGAGTCAAGGAGGCGCTGCGCAAGATCCCGGGCTCGAAGATGCCCGGCGCCGCGCGAGGACCCGCCCCCGCCGAGGGACCCGCGGCGTGGAAGAAGAAGAATAAGAAGCCCCCCGCGGGCGCGCCGAACGCGAAGGCGGCGAGACCGGGGGCGCCCCCCGCGGAGAAGAAGAAACCCGCGGACGACTCGCGCGTCAAGGCGTACATTCGCCATTCCTACGCCAACAAACCGGCACATACCGTCAACCCGCCAACATCGTCCGCCGGAAACTCCGGCGGCCCCGCGCCGACGCCGACGAATGTACATTCCGCCAATTCCCCCGCCGCCCCCTCGGCCCCCGGCGGCTCCGCCGGGGTTCGCGGCTCGCCCCAGCGCCGCCCCCCGGGCCCCACGGTCAAGATGGCCGCGAAGAAGGCGCAGAGGGTGACGCTCGCGGACCTGAGCGAGGCGGACGCGAGCGTCGTCGCGAGGGCGCGCGCGGCGCTCGCCGGCGTCGACTGGGCGGATGCTCGAACCCGAACCGTCGCGGGCGTCGGCGCGTGCCTCGCCCTCTTCGCCTCCCTCCGCGCGGTCTCCGCCGTGAGGCGAAGAGGACGCGACGGAGGCGAGGGCAACGACGGCCGGGATTCGAACCTGGACACCGCGGACATCGACTCCGCGTACGCCTCGCCGCAGCTCACGCCGAGGGGGAAGGAGGCGCCGGGGGGGAAGAAGGCGAAGCGCGGCGTACTCGAGGATGCGAATGCCGCGTCCGCCGCGCCGTCGGCGGCGTCCAGCGCGCGCCGGCTCTTCTTCGGCCTCGCCGAGGCCTCGCGCGCGACCGGATCGGACGAGGGGAAGGACGGTTCCGCCGCGCGCGAGAAGCCGCCGAGCGTTCCGGAGGAGGCGGCGAGCGCTCCGACGAAGTCGTCCTCGACGCGGAGTCGGTTGGGGGGCGCGTTCGGCGGCGGAGGATTTCCCGTGGGCAAGCGCGCGTCGATTCGCCACCGCCTCGGATTCGGCTCGGACGCGTTCGCGCGCGCGGTGCACGCCAAGACCGCCGTCATCAAGGCGACCAAAAGGCTCAAGCGCGCGGGGGACCTGCGCGTGAGCGTCATCGACGTCGAGCTGATCGACGGGTTCGCGGCGGAGGTTGAGCGGGCGCGCGACGCGAGGCTCGAGGAGGCGGAGGCGGCGGCGGCGGCGGCGGCGGCGCGGGGCGAGACGGACGAGCGCGGCTCGCGCCTCGCTTCGTCCAACGCTCGAAGCACGAAAAACTCGACGCGGTTCGCGATGAAGTTCCGCGTGGACGTGGACGTTCCCGCGGGGCACCCCGCTCGCGGCGCGTGCACCGCGCCCGAGCGCCTGAACCGCCGCAAGGACTTTGTCGGGTTCAACAGCCGGATGGCGTTTGCGCTCCCGGCGGACGGGTCCGGGCACGAGGGGCGCGAGATCAAGGTGCGGCTGTGCGACGCGAGCGGGCGGTGCGTCGCCAAGGCGGGGCTCGGGCTCAGGGCCACGCTCAGGGCCGCGCCCGTGACCAAGGCGTTCCCCATCTTCGATCGAGGCGGGGAGAAGGTGGGAACCGCGAGGCTCGCGTTCGAGTGGGCGTACGAGAAGAAGGCGGCGTGAAAAAAAAAGAATGCACCCGACCATGAGCCGGGGGCGAAACGAAACGAGCGCTGGAACGCGTTCGTCTCGGACGAAGATGGCGACCGAGTCTTCGTCCCGCAAGAGCGCCCGGGGCGCGGAGGCGGGAACGAGCGATGGATCTCGTATCCCGCGCGTCCGCGAGGGTTCGCGGCGAATGACGTTATTTTATAACAATTGTTACAAAGGAGGACGTATAGGACGACGGAAGCGAGGAAGCGCCCGGGGAGTACTCGGAAGCGCCCGGGGAGTACTCGGAAGCGCCCGGGGAGTGCTGTACTCCCGGGCGGGCGCGTGCAAATAGACACACCGCTGTATGATATGATATCACACGCTCACGTCGACGATTCGACCTTCGGACCCCCGCGGTGGTTCCCTCCCGGAACGCGCGCCCCTTCTCCCCCGCCGCCCGCCGCCCTCCTCCCCGCGCGCGCGCGTCCCATTCCCTCACGCCGCCTCGACGCCCCTCCCCCCTCTCGCGAAACTCGGCATCATCCCCGGGACCGGGACCCCCTCCCTCCCCCTCCCCACCTCCGTCCTCCGCACCGCCGCCCTGAGCCTCGTTCGGAGCGCGGCGACCCTGGCGCGCGCGGCGCCGTCGAACGCGCGCATCTGCAGCGCCGCCGCCCACGCCGCGTGCGGCGGCGTCGGGGGCGCCCCCTCGAGCGCGTCGCGCAGGCGACGGTCGAACGCGTCCCCCGCGACGCGCCCCTCCTTCGCCGCCGCTCGAAGCGTCGCCGGGCCGAGCCCGCGCGCGTCCGCGTCCGTCGCGGAGCCCGACCCCGAGCCCGGGTACGGCGACGCCCCGGACAGATACGCCGACCACGCGCCCGGGTCGATGCCCCTCGCGACGGACGACGCGGGGGGGTCGTTAAGCGCCGCGACGGAGGCCAACGGATCGAGCGGGTCGAACGCGACGGCGCCGCGCGAAGGCCGCGCCGCGGCGAACTGCGCCGCCGCGAGCGCCGACGCCTGGGGGGTAGGCCGCGACGCGGGCGCGCCCGAGAGCCCGCGCGTCGGTTCGTACGAGCCGCCGTCGCCTTCGAATCCTCGCGACGTTCGGACGGCGGCGTCTTCCTCGTCGCGGCGCTCGGCGGCGGCGGCGGAGAGGAGTCGCTCGAGAAGCCGCGACGCGTCGCCGCGCGGAACCTCGCCGCGGCGGAACGCGCGGAGCGACGCGAGGAGATCGCGCTCCTCCTCGTCCGCGGCGGGTTCGTCCCGGACCGATTCGACCCGCTCCGGCCCCGAGCGAAGCCTCCCTCTCGGGTTCGCGTCTACATCCTCGACGAGGGTTCCCGCCGCCCCCGTCGCGCGGGAGGTCTCGTCCGACGCGCCGTCGAAGGAGGACCCCCCGAGGATCTCGCGGCGCGCGGGAGCCCCTCCCGACGAGCCCCTCCCGAGACCTCCGCGAATGCCCCCCCCCGTCGCGAGTCGCATGCGCGGGGACATCTCCCACGCGACGTCGTCAATCTCCTCCTCCTCCGACTCGAAACCTCCGGGGCCGCGTCGCGCCTTTCCCGCGGGCGTGGGCGCGCCCTCCGTCGCCACCTCCTCCGCGGACGTGTCCGAACGCGGCCCCGGGGGGAAGGCGCCGCTTCCGCCGAGCCCCCCCCACCGCCGATCCGCCGCCTCGAGGGCCTCCCGCGAGACGACGACGACGGGCGCGGCGGGGTCCCCGTGCCGCGCCGCCGACTCATTCTTTTTCGCGCGCGAATCCTCCGCGCGCGAATCCTCCGCCGCCCGGGTCCAGGGGAACGCCGCGCTCCCGCCGCCGGACCACCGCGCGTCCGCTCGCGCGAGGCGCGCGGATTCGGATTCCGGAGCAGACGGTTCAGTGGCCGAAGCCGACGGTTCAGTGGCCGAAGCCGCGGACGCCTCCGCCTCCGCCGCGTCGTCCTCCTCCTTCGCAGCGTCCTCCGTCGCGATCCTCGCCGCCCGCGCCTTGAGCATCGCCAGGGGGTCGTTCGCGGCGAGGCGGCGGTGCAGCGCCTCCGTCGCGTCCTCCGCCTCCACCGCCGCGGGGCTCGACGCGGACGGGGACGACGGCAGGCGCCGCGCGTCGCCTCCGAACGCGTCGGCGTCCGCGGAAACAACCGACGCCGCCGCCGCCGGCGCCGCCGCCGGCGCCGGAGGAGGAGGAGGAGGAGGACTCGGAGGAGGGCTCGTCGCTTCGCGTCGCGAGGCGAACGCGTCGGGTCGCGGCCCATCGATCGGACGATCGACGGCGGGAACCGAGTCGTCTCGTTCCGGCCGTTCGCGCGACTCCTCATCCGAATCCGCGTCGAGCGCCCTGGGCCAGGGCGCGGCTCCGGGGTCGGTCTCGTCGTCGCTCCGGCTCGTCGTCCTCGTCGGCCTCTCCGGGAACGCGTTCGCCGCCTGTTCCGGACTACGCGAGTCCGCGTCCGCGCCGTCGTCGTCGAACGCGCCCGCCCACGGCGCGGCGGCGGCGGCGGCGGCGGCGGCGAACCCGAACCCGTCGGGGTCCGTCTCGTCCGACGCTCGACGTTCCCCGCCGCGGATCCGATCCGTCGCGGGGGGGATCCCGATCCCGCTCCCTCGGTCGCGGGCGTCCCTCGGTCGGCCTTTCGCGGACGACGGTCGCGCGGCGATCCTTCCGGCGGTTTTCTCCGCCGCGGGTGAGGACGCACCGCCGGGGACGCCCGGTTCCGATTCCGACGGCGTCGGTCGAGGGTCCCGAGGGCGGCCCTTCGCGGTCGAGGGTCTCGGGGCGGCGAAGGCGGCCGACGGCGCCGAGGGCGCGGCGGCGGCGGCGCGAGGTCTCAGGTCGGGCGCGTCGCGCGCGTCCAGGGACGTGGACGCGTCGTCCTCGGGCACCTCGAACGTCGCGTCGCCGTACGACACGGAGACGTCCGAGGGGTTCGACGGCGCGGCGTCCGAGATCTCGACGGAGGCTTCGTCGTCGACGATTCCTCCGTGCGAGATCTCGACGGAGGCTTCGTCGTCGACGATTCCTCCGTGCGAGATCTCGACGGAGGCTTCGATGTCGTCGTCCTCGGCGACGGTGATGGACGCGTCCACATCGCCGTACGAGATGGACGCGTAGGCGTCGTCGTCGTCGACGTCGTCGGCCGAGCCGTCGTCGCGGGTCGCGTCGAGGGTCATCACCTCCGCCGCGCCCGCGCCTCCTCCCGCGCCGGAGAAGAAGGCGGGACCCGCGTCGTCGTCGTCGCGCGACGCGTCGCGGTCCGTCGACGAGTCGTCGACCGGCGTCGTCCGGAAGGGCTCGGTCGGGCGCGCGGACCGCGGGCGCGCGGCGGACCGCGGGCGCGCGGTTCCGGGCCGAGGCGCGGAGGACGCCGCGTCGAGCGCGGCGTACCTCCCGAGCAGATCCTCCGCCTCCGCGAGCGCGTCCCCGACCGCGGCGGTGCTGGAGGAGGCGCGCCCGCCCCCGGCGAGGCCGAGCGGGTTCAGCGGAGTCGCCGTCGAGCGCGCGCCGGGACCGCGCCCGTCGCGCCTCGAGCCGAACCCGGACATCGCGGCGCGGCCGCGAGCGAAGGCGCGGAGGGATATGCCGAGGAGAGGCGCGACGAGGGGCGAGGAGGGGGCGAGTGCCGCACCCACGAGCAACAACAAACACAGCTGTGTGCGCGCCAGTTGCGTTTGAAATTTTCGATGAGTCGTCGCGCGTCGAACCGGAGTTGTACGCACACGCGGGTGTCCCCTCGGATTCCATCGGATCAGCACGAAAAGTACACGTGTAGCGCACTGTCGTACCTTCGAAGGGAGACTTTCGTACTTTCCGACGGCGACACGCACGCACCCATACATCGCGACGAACGCAGCGCGCGCCTCGGGCGCGTGCGCGCGGCCCCGTGACGACGTTTTCGGGCGCGTGCGAGCGGCCCCGTAACGACGTTTTCGTATCCCTGAGAAGCCTCCGGGAACCTCCGATCGGGATTCACAACGCCTCGCGCGTGTGCGGCACTCTCGAATCCCTAGCTCTACCACCCCGTCCGACGCCCCACCGAGCAGTCTTCTGGATCGCCGCAACTCGGTGACGCTCGCGCATACATCCTCCACCCCTGATACCAGTAAGACGAGGTGCTGCCCAAAACCATGCTGCGGGTTCTGCTCGCCGTGTTGCTCTCATTCGCCACGCTCGCCTCTGCACGTGCCTCCACATGGACGGAGGCGACAACCACGGTAAGGACGGGCACGCAAGAAATGATTGGCGCGACGTCTTCGAGTGACGGCACCAAGCTCGCCGCCACTGTCTGGAATGGATACATCTGGACATCGTCGGACTCTGGAGAGACGTGGACACCCACGGGAAGCACGCAAGAGTGGACGGGAAACACGCAAGAGTGGAGGGGCGTCACGTCGTCGAGTGACGGCACCAAGCTCGCCGCGGTCACCACCGGTCCAACTCACGGATACATCTACGTGTCGACGGACTCTGGAGCGACATGGACAACCAGGAGTGACGCTCAATCCTGGTTTGGCATCGCATCGTCGAGTGACGGCACCAAACTCGCCGCATGTGCCAACGGTGGACACATCTACACGTCGTTTGACTCTGGAGTGACGTGGACACCCAGGGACGCCCAGCGCAACTGGTATCGCGTCGCGTCGTCGAGCGACGGCGCCAAGCTCGCCGCCACCGTCGATGGTGGAGACATCTACACGTCGATTGACTCAGGAGTGAGTTGGACACCCACCGGGGACGCCGACCTGATCGGGCATGGGTGGAGGGGCATCACGTCGTCGAGTGACGGCACCAAGCTCGCCGCCGTTGCCGATAATGGATACATCTGGACGTCGGCGGACTCTGGAGGGACATGGACAAAGAGAGAGACGTGGTCCGAGGGCCAGTCTGCGGCGAGCGCGCGAGCCTGGTTTGACATCACGTCGTCGAGTGACGGCACCAAACTCGCCGCCACTGTCAACGGTGGATACATCTGGACGTCGGCGAACTCTGGAGCGACGTGGACCGAGGTCAAACCCACAGAGACCACGCAGAAGTGGTCCGGCATCGCGTCTTCGAGTGACGGCACCGAGCTCGTCGCTCTTGTTCGTTTTGGAAACGTCTGGACCTACCAGTACCCACCACCACCACCACCGTTCACTTGCTGCGAAGAATCGTTCGCGAAGAGGGGTTTTGCAGTTGGGAGAGCGTTTGCATTGGGTCTGGGAGAGAATTGCGGCGATGTGAGCCCGCGACGTCGGTACGACCCGTATACTTCACGACGACCGCGCGCGCATCGCTCGAAACGTCCTCGCGTTCGGCCGCGCCTCTTCCTCTCCTCCCTCGCCCCCGGCGTCACGCGTCCGCGGTGAGGTCCGGACACCCGTTCTCCGCCGCCCACCTCAGCACCTCCTCGTGCCCCCCCTTCCTCGCGACCCTCGCGATCGTCGCCGGTTCCCACGGCGCGCCCCGCTCCCGGAGCCATCGCAGCGCCTCCAGCCGCCCGTTCGCCGCCGCCGCCTCGCACGCGCCCTCGTTCCACTCGCACCCGTTCGCGCGCGCGTACTCGAGGCACGCCACGTGCCCCCCCCGCGCGGCGGCGTGGGTCGTGCGTGCGTCCCACTCCGCGCCGTTCTCGCGCGCCCACCGCAGTGCCTCCAGATGCCCCCCGGCGGCGGCGGAGGCGCTCGCGCGCGCGCCCTCGTTCCACTCGCACCGCGCGATCTCGCGGGCGTACCGGAGGCACTCGAGGTGGCCGCCGCCCGCGGCCCTGGCGCACGCCTCCGAGCTCCACGGCGCGCCGTTCTCGTGCGCGTACTTGAGGCACTCCAGGTGTCCGTTCGCGGCGGCGTTGGTGGTCGTCCACGCGTTCCATGGCGCGCCGTTTTCTCGCGCGTACGCGAGGCACTCGAGGTGGCCGCCCGCGGCGGCTTCCGCGCACGTCTCCTCGTCCCACGGCGCGCCGCTCTCGCGCGCGTACCGGAGGACGTCGAGGTGGCCGTTCGCCGCGGCGGCGGCGCACGTGGCGCACGTCGTGCCCTCGACGATCTCGCCCGTGCTCGGCTCGAAGCGGCGCGTGGGCTTCTCGAACGGGGCGCCCTTCGCGACGGCATCCTTGAGCGCGTCCAGGCGGCCGTCGCGCGCGAGCGCCGCGCACAGCGCGGGGTCGAGCGAAGCGCCGGGCGCGGGGGCGGGGGGGGAGCTCGAGCCGTTCCCCATGCGAGGAGACGCGCCGCGGGCGCACGCGGGCGCGGGTCCGGAGACGCGGGGGAGAAGGCGGGGAGCGCCGCGCGCGAGTACCAGTAGATTGCTTCCTGCTGGCGACGGTCCGCTAGCTCTAGAAATAGATTTACAATTGTATTCGGCCCGGCACGAACTGAGAATCCTGGCCGGCGCCGCACTACGACTGGTCATTTCTCGCGGCGCACGCCGGCTTGGCGCTTTCCTCCGCCGCCATGGTCGCCCAGGAGCTCGCCAAGGCGGACGCGGAGACGTACGGGAGCTCGATGCTCGACTCGTTCAAGATCGACATCTCTCACCAGGAGATGGAGCGCATCATCGTCGAGCTCGAGCTCCTGTACCGCACCCAGCCCGGGCAGTGGCTCCCCGTGCACGTGCGTGCGCGACCGCCCGAGCGGTTCCCGAGGGCGCGCGCGTTCCGGAGGGTTCCTCCCTCGGATCTCCTCGTCTCGCGCCCCCTCTCTCTCGCGCGCGTCTCTTTCCGAACTCGTCCCCGCGTCGTCTCCACCGCGTCCCTGACTCCTCCTCCATCCCCCCCCCCTCCCCCGTCACCCGCCCCTCTCCGTCACCTCCGCGCAGGGCATCGCGAACATGCTCGCGAACGAGCTCGGGTACGAGGACGAGGAGGAGTTCGAGGACGCGCTCAAGGGCCCGTTCAAGGATTTCATCTCCGCGCTTCCGCACGTCGAGACGGCGAACCTCGAGTCCGAGCTCCAGCCCGGCCTGTTCCGCGACGTCTTCAGGATCATCCCCGACCCCCCCGCGGAGGAGTGCCGACCCCAGCGTCTCGTGCTGGAGATCAAATCCCGCGCGGACCTCTGGCGCGTCCTGATGCTTCACCCCGGCGCGTACGTGGAGATCCCCGAGTTGGAGTTTGAGATCGGCGCGGACCACCGCCGCCGCGTCGACTCCGTCTACAACCACGTCGCCGCGAGCATATTCAACCTCGAGCGCCACGTGGAGATGCTCGGCGAGGACGACGAGACCGCGGCGAGCGAGCGCCAGGGGATCAAGGACGCGTGCGAGAAGCTGAGGCAGGTCCTGGACCTCGACGCGAAGGCGACGTTCGTCGTGATCGACCCGGGCGGGCTCAGCGCGTTCAAGCCCTCGGAGGGGGTCGAGGTGAAGATGTTGGAGAGCGACGGGGGGGACTATGATCGGGCCATGCGCGCGATCGCCGTGCCCGAGGACGAGCGGGAGATGGAGAAGGTGGACTGAGCGGTGGACTACCGTCAGAACGCCGGGGAGGGGAGGTGTGATACACGTAGGCGGGGGGAATGTATTTCGTCGGATTGTACGTATTTCGACGAAAAAGCGCTCTCGCGCGCGCTCGAAAAGCGCCGACACGGGGCGCTGAGGTGGCACCCGCGTCGGGCGGTGACAGACGGTCGATTCCGGGTTGGGTCCGACGCGACGCGCGTCGTCGCGACACGTCGCGCGTCGTCGCCAGTGTTCTTGGTCTCGTCTTGCTCGCGCACTCGCGCGCGCGCCGCGGTCGTCCTCGCCTCGTCGCGGACCGCACGCGCTCGGCTCGCGCTCGGCTCGCGCCACCCCTCCGCCGTCCGCTCGTCATGTCGTCGCTCGCCTCCGTCGCGCTCGCGGCGCGTCCCGCGCGCGTCGTCTCCCCCGCGCGTCGCGCGTCGTCGTCGGCGCGATCGGCGCGGCCCGACGCCGAGCGCGTCGCCGCGCCCGCGCCGTCCTCCGCGAGCGTCGGGCTCGGCGCCCGGCGCACCACCCGGAGCGCGCACGCGTCGCGCGGACCCCGCGGCGACGCGCTCGTGGTCGCCGCGCGCAAGGGCCTCCTCGCGGACACCCTGGACGGTGAGGATGGCGCGAAGAAGAAGAAGAAGGATAAGAAGAAGGCCAACAACCAACCCGGGGGCGCCGGGTCCGATTCCATGGCGGGTTCGCTCGAGCCCGCGTTCGCGGGTGGAGCGTCCAATAAGCGGCCCGCCTCCTCGGACAAGAACTGGATCCCCAACCTCGCGAACGTGAACGCGGACTTCGGGGAGAAGCCCACGAAGGCGCTCGTCCTCGCCAACGGCAACTTCGTGCTCGCCAAGTGGGACGACCAGATTTTCTGCTGCGACTGCAACAGCACGGCGTACCAGTTCCCGCTCGTCGACGGCGAGCTCTTCTACGGGCCCTCCGGCCCCGCGATCCGCGTCCCCCTCGACGGCACGGAGTACGACCTCACCACCGGCGACGTCATCACGTGGTGCCCGCGGAACAACCCCGTGAGGCAGGCGTTGGGCGCGCTCAAGAGCGCGGCGGAGCCCGTGCCGCTCCCCGTGTACAAGACGCGCGTCGACGAGCAGGGCAACGTCGCGTGTAACTTCGTGGACAAGGTGGACGTGCGACGCGAGGGGTTCGCGAACAAGGCCGCGGGGTCGATCGAGGGCGGGAAGGGCGTGGAGATCGCGCAGAAGCGGCCGGAGGAGGAGGGGGCGGCGAGCGCGGCGAGCGCGGGCGAGGGCGAGGCGTCGGCGGCGTCTTCGAGCGACGACGCGAGCGCCCAACAGGAGGCGCCGTCGACGGTGATTGTCGTCGGCCTCGCGCTCGTCGCCGCCGCGGTGATTTTCCTGCAGCTCAACCCGGGGGAGTGAGCGGGGCGGGCGGGGAGCTACGCGCGCGGTGAAACGCGTGAGGTATAATACGTCGAGGCCGAACGCGACGCGGACGAGGGACGAGGGACCCGAGGGACCCGAGGGACGAGGACCCGCGACGACGCGCGCGTTTGTGTGAGCAAACAGTCAGAATATTGAATCCCGTAAGTCACCGCGCACCCGCCCGGGCGGAGATGACCCGCCCCCGCGTGCAGTGCTGCCTGTTGGACCGACCAAAACGATCCCTTTCGACCCTCTCCCCCTCTGCGCGCGCGCCATTCGCGCCCCGCGTCCGCGCGCCGCGTCCGTTCGCTCTCACCCGGGCGGCCGCCGTTCGACTCGCGCGCGATGACGAACGAGGATCTGATCAAGGACGTGTTCGGCGGGTCGGACTCGGACTCGGACTCGGACGCGCCCGCGGGTCCCTCCGAGGATGCCGGCGCGCGCGCCTCCCCGGACGCGGAGGCGCCGCGGTTTCGAAGCTCGCTGGAGGAGCCCCTGGAGGACGGGGAGGAGGACGACGACGCCGAGCGCGCCCCCGCGCCGACAAAAGGTGCGCGAGACGCGGCCCCCGCGGCGACGCGCGCGCGGTCGCCGCGCGCCGCGCCCGCGATCGCGCCCGATCGGATTCCCGCCCTCGCCCAGGATCATCAAAAGCGCCCGACCGCTCGCCCCCGCCCCCTCCTCCGATCGCGCGTCTCCGATCCGCCCCTCTCCTCCGAACCCCCTCCGCCTCGCCCTCTCACCCATCGTCCCCCTGACGCCCCCCCGCCCCCTCCCGTTCCTCCCACCGCCCCTCCCACCCCCGTCATCACCACCCGCTCGCTCGCTCGCTCGCTCACTCCGCAACCCAGGCCCTCCCCTGCACATCGAGCGCCCCCTCTCCCCCCCCCTCCCCCCCGGCGCGAGCGCGCCCAAGCTCGCCAAGCTCACCAACATCGCCGGCGTCGAGTCGCGCCCCTTCGACCCCGCGACGTTCGACCCCGCCTCCGACGGCCACGAGCGCCACCACAACGTCATCCGCTGGCGCCGCGTCACCGACCTGAGCACGGGCGAGTCCACCCTGGAGTCCAACGCGCGGTTCGTGCGCTGGAGCGACGGCTCGCTACAGCTGTTGGTCGGGTCGGAGACCTTGGCGGTGACGGAGGCGAGCGCGGAGGAGGAGCACCAGTACGTGTATCAGCGCCACCCGGGGGTGATCCAGGCGCAGGCGAAGATCGAGCACAAGCTCAGCTTCCGCCCCACGAGCCTCAAGGGCGAGACGCACAAGCGCCTCGTCGACACGATCGATAAGCGCCACGTGAAGAGCGCGAGGACGATGCTGCACGTGGAGGTGCAGGATCCCGAGCGGGCCAAGGAGGAGGCGGATCGGGAGGCGGAGCGTTTGGTTCGCGAACAGGAACAGCTGCGCAAGAAGCAGAGGGAGGCGATGACCGGGCGAGGAAGATATAACGCCGAGGGAGGCTCGAGGGACGGGAAGGTGCCCGCGGGGTACCGCGAGTACTTCGACCGCGGGGCGGGGATGGACGGGGCGTTCCTCGAGGCGGACGAGGACGAGGAGGAGGACGATCGCGAGGGCGGCGGCGACGAGGGCGAGGGCGAGGGCGACCTCGCGGCGGCGGAGAAGGCGGCGGCGATCGTGCGCGCGGAGGCGCCGGCGCCGGCGGGGGGGTACGACGACGAGGCGGCGTTCGACGAGGAGGACGAGGAGGAGGCCGCGGCCGCGCCGGCGAAGGAGGAGGCGCGGAAGAAGAAGCGGGGGAGGGCCATCGAGAGCGACAGCGAGGACGAGTGAGGAGGAACCCGGCCCGGGTTTTAAAAGTGTGCGCGAAACGTCTCCGCGGCTCCGAGGGTTGTGTTGTTGTTGGTTCTCGTCGCGTCGGATATTTCGTACCCGGCTCCTTCGACGCACTCGCTCTTCGCGCGCTCCGTCCATCTTCGGATCGCGCGCGGCGCGTCGGACCGCGATGTCGCGCGCGCCGACGCTCGCGCGCTCCGCCGCGGCGCGTCCCTCGCGCGTCTGCGCTCGCGCGCCGCGCCCGGGCCGTCTCGGCGATCGTCGGCGATCGGGCGTGCGCTTTTTCCCTCGCGCCCGCGCGGGACCCCGCCCCGACCGCGACCCCGCCCCCGACCCCGCGCCGCCGCCCTCGCGACTCTCCGCCCTCGGCGCTGTGACGCGCGCGGTGCTCGCGTTCCACGACGCCGAGGGCAACGGCAACGGCGACCGCGCCCGCGGGGGCGAGGCCACCGTGCCGCTCGCGTCGTGGGCGAAGCGCTACGGGTGGGACGTCGCCTTCGCCGAGCGCGTCCTGTGGGAGAGCGACTGCCCGATGAAGGGCGGCGTCGAGACGATGCGCGACGCGCGAACCGTGGACGCGCGCCTCGCCTACGTCGCGCTCTGGATCACGCACGTCGAGACGGACCACGTCGTCCAGGCCATCCTCGACGCCTCTCGTTCTCTCGCGGACGAAGACGCGCGCGAAACCGATCGTGAAAAAACACGATCGTTCCCGACGAAGCGACGCGCGCTCGACGCCGCGAGAGGCGCGCTGGAACGCGCGCACCCCGCGGCGGTGCCGACGCGAGGGACGAACATCGCGAATCGAACGACCGCGGGCGCGTTCGGGGACGTCGTGAAGTCGTTACGGAGGCGGTACAAGGTCGAGGCTGATTTTCCCTTCGTCCTCGCGGTTCGCCGAGACGACAAAAAACACCTCGTCTACGCGTGCGCCGAGCGAACCGCCCCGGCGTCCGCGTACCCCGCGGAGGAGGGGTGGGAGGTCGCCTTCGGCGAGTTCGGAGGCGCGCTCGACGCGTCCGCGTTCGACGGTAGTTTTTCCGCGTTCGACGCTTCGGCCGAACCTTCGGCCGAACCTTCGGCGTCTTCCCTCGAGTCCGCGCGCGCGTTCGCCGCCGCCAACGCGGAGCGGCGGAGGCGCGCGATGGGGATGGGCGTTGGCGGCGATTACGGCGGCGGCCGGGACGCCGTCCCCCCCGCCGCGCTCGGGGAGGACGATGATTTATACGAGAAATCCGCGCGGCGCGTTTTCGACGACGCGTCTAGGGAAGAAGAAGAAGAAGAAGACTCCCTCTCGGCGCGGAGAGAACGGCGCGCGGCGAGGTGGGCGCTCCCCGAGTCCGTCCGAGGGGACCCTCCGAACGCGCGCGCTCGAGACGGGGACGAGGCGGACGGGGACGAGGCGGTCTCCGCGGGGCGCGAGGCGGAGGAGGCGAGGAGGCGGAGGGACGCGCGGTCGGAGGCGTGGTGATTGAAAAGCGCCGCCTTTTTCGGACGAGTCGCGACGCGACGAGACGCGGAGACACGCCGCCGTCCGTCGGTTCGAGACGACGCCCCGCGGCGCCGCCGAGTCCCGCCGCGCGAGATATTAGGCGAGTATAGTCTCGCGCGCTCGCGTATTTAAACGCTTTTTATCGTCATCGTACCTTCATACTTAGGACCGACGACGCTACGGAAGACTCTGCTACGCGATGCGCGCGACACATAACACGCTCATCACGCGCCGTTCATCACTCCCTGACGGAGTCTTCGAATGTTTTCCTCGGGACGTTTTCGTGCGCCTTGGCCTCCCCCATCCCCGGCGGATACAGCGTCCGTATCGCCCTCCTGTCGTTCGCCGAGAGCGCCGGGTGCCAGAAGTCCACGACGAGCACCACCCTGGCGCTGATCGTCTCCTCCGGGTCGAACGCCCCCGCGTCCGCGTCGCTCATCGCCGCGGCCCCCACGTACTCCGCGCCGTGCACGAACGAATCGTCGAACAAGATCGCCTCCGCCTCGCGCCACTCCGCGCGCTCGTCCCCCACGGTCAACGCGCACGGGCTCCCGCGCGCCGCGCCCACGCCCGCGCCCGTGCACACGAACGCGAGGACGCGAAATAAGCGCGCGATCGACGCCAGGACCGAACGCGCGACCAACCGAACCGCGCCGAAGAGCGCACGGAACAGAAACGCGACGCACGCGACCGAGGCGCCGTCCAGAGCGCGGAGGGTGCCGAACGCGAGTCGTACCAGCCACGCCGCGACGCGAAACGGCGTCGAAAAGAACGCCCACGCCGCCGCCCGAAAAAACGCGCCGCCCGTTTTTGTTTTTTTTTGGACGCCGTTCGGATTCTCCCCCTCCTTCTCCCCGCCATCAGAAGACCCTTCCCCCGACGATCCGCGCGCCGAGGAAGTGGGGTGAACGGGCTGTCGTGCCCTGATGTTCATCTTTTCGCGTTCGTCTCTCCGGGTGGGCACGCGCACGCCGACGCTGCATCTCAGCCTGGCGTCGCACGGCCCGCAGTGCGGCGAGATGACCGTTCCCGGGGTGAGCCGGCTCAGGTACGCGCTCCCGAACGCGCACCCGTCCTCGGCGCCTCGAAAACACGCGCCCTCGATCGCCTCCACCGCCGCCTCCGCCGCCGGGAACGCCTCGCAGTTGTGCCTGTCGCGAACGCCGTTGCGCCACAGGTACACCGCGCTCCACTCCCCGCCCTTGCGCACGGCGGGGTCGAAGGGCGCGAACGAGTCGCCGTCCTTGCGAGGGCTGCGAAGCGCCATCGCGCTCCGCTCGAGCTCCGCCTTGATCGCGGGCGCGGCGGCCTCGAGCTTCGCGATCTCGCGCCAAATAGGCGCGCAATAACATCGCGAAGAATGACGCCCACCCCGCGTCATCATCGTCAGGGGGCTGCGCCACCAGCCGCCGCCGCGTCCGCCGTCTCCGGAACGACGACGAGAGCCGGTGTCGCACCCGACGCCGTCGCGGCGATGGATGGGCGCTGCGCGGCCGAGCGCGGACCGGCCGAGGCGGAACACCGTCGGCGCCTGGAGGTCGCCCGGGCGGTGGCGGGGGACGCGGCGCGAGGGGTCGGAGGCGACGGCGGACGCGAGCGCGAGCACCTCGGGCTTGATCCGCGCGCTCGCGAACGCGTCGGGGTCGGGGTCGCCGCCGGCGGCTTTCTCTTTTTCGTCGCCGGCGCGCGTCAGCGCCCTGAGCCTCGCGGCGTTCCGCGCGAGGGCGGGGGCGTGCGCGCTCGGGCGGCACCGCAGGCACGTGGGGTCCGAACACGGGCTCGCGACGTCGTCCCCCGCGCCGGAGCCCGGGAGGGCGGCGGCGGCGGCGGCGGCGGCGGCGTCCGGGGCGGCGTTCCCGCGCTTCGCGGCGGCGTCGGCGCGCTCGCGCGCGAGCACCGCGCGGTTGAGCGCCCGGGCGCGCGCCCGGGCGCGCGCGGCGACGATGGCGCGGACGCGCCGGACGCGCCGGACCCAGTTCGATACCATCCACGCGGCGAGGGTCAGGGAGAACCACCCCCACGCCGTCGTTGGCAGGCGCGTCTTCACCCACGCCTCCGGGTTGGACTGGTAGTGCAGGATGCGCCGCTCCTCGTCCGTGAGCTCGAGCGCGGGGCCGGGCTCGCCATCCTGATTGCTCCGCCAAAGGACGATCGCCAGCGCGACGTATACCGTCGTCGCGAGGGCGTGGTGCCACAGCGGCGTGAGCTCCCCCGCGGCGAACTCGTCCTCGGAGTCCGACCCCGACGGACCCGCGTCGCCCGCCGCGGGACGCGTCATCGCGCGGCCCCGAAGGGGAGGGGCGATCGCGCGCGAGGAGCTCTGGACGACGCTTCCGTCGAGGTGCCGGCAACGTAGTTTTTTGAAGATCTCCGCAGTGCGCTGTGTTCGACAGCTTCGTCGGTCCGTTCGATGGTTTCGAAACGTTCGATTCCCGAATCGTCGGGTTCCGATTTCATCGGCGCTGCATTCGCCTCGCCGAGGGTTCAAAACGGAGTCGACCCGGACGCCCATTCGACGCGCTCGCGCGCGTCGCCGGTCAGTCTCAACGCTCCCCTCGAGCGCGTTTCGTCACTTCCGCGCCGCGGTCTCTCGGCGGCGCGTCCGATGCCCTCCCCGGCGGCGCTCGCGTGCGCGGGCCTCGTTCTCCTCGCGCGCGCGTTCCCATGGCGACGTCGGACGCTCGACGGACGGGAGAGGCGCGCTTCGGCGCGCGCGGTCCCCAAAGACCTCGCCCCCGCGACCCCTCCCGGCGCGGCGGAAGAAGACGCGCCGAGGGTCGTCGCGCCGAGGAGACGTCCCGCGCCTCGCGTCGCCCCGTCGACGCCCACGCCCGCGCCGCCGCCCCCGAGCGCGCCCACCCGCGCGCGCTCGCGCCTCGTCGACGCCCTGGCCGTCGTCGCGGCGGGCGCGTTCGCGAACCGAGCCGGCGCGCGCGGACGCACCCGCGCGACCCCTCGCGAGGCGGCGCGCCGAAAGAAACACTCACCCCCGTCGTCCCGCGACGCGCTCGACGCGCTCGCGAAGGTCTCCTTCCGCCCGGCCGCCGCCGGCGACGACCCCGGCGGCGGAGACGGCGCGATCGCGTTCGACGCCTCCCTCGCGCTCCCCACGCGCGGCCCCCTCGCCGCGTCCCCCGCGCTCGTGTGGTCGGCGGTTCGCCGGGGCGCCCTCGGCGAGCTTCGCGCGGGCGTCGACCTCCGCGACGTGCTCGAGCAGCGACGCCTCCTCGACGACGGCGGCGGCGGCGGCGGCGGCGCGTTCTCATCCCCCGACGCGGCGA
>MDSW01020496.1_pt1 | contig 17225 bp, 16 predicted proteins | sample 811171 | NCBI WGS metagenome assembly MDSW01 (sample SAMN05326641, study PRJNA326480) | marine metagenome | isolation source: seawater | place: Atlantic Ocean: North West | collected 2012
GATTTCTTGATGCAGAAATCAAGTTTGTATTCATCAACAGGGCGGTAGGAGAATCTGAGTCGACTGACGACTTTGTTGAAGAGCTTTTGCAGCGTGGTACTCCTGTAATTAACTTTTCATCTGTGCAATTTCGAAAGAATTTGGGCGTCGCTCGAGCGCACGACACTGATGCGCTACCGCCTTGGCGACAAAAGTACGACGATGAGGTGGCCAATCTGGTTCGTCCTTACGAAACTGACATCGGTGTTTTAGCTGGTTATATGCTTATTTTCTCTCCAGATTTCGTCAATTCGCATGCCCTGCTAAACCTACATCCAGCGTTACCCGATGGCCCTGTTGGTACCTGGCAAAAAGTGATTGAAGCCCTGATAACGGAGGAAAAAACTCACAGCGGTGTGATGGCACACGTGGTGACCCCCGAAGTTGATGAGGGACCTGTTGCCACTTTCTGTAAGTATTCAATACGAGGCGATGAGTCAATCGATGTGGCTTGGCGGAACTTTAACAAATCTAAGGACACGAGTGTCCTTTTTGATTTAATTAGGGAAATCGGGGTGAGTTATGAGGCACCTTTCCTTGTAGCAACACTTCAGCAGTTTGCGCGTGGGATAATTCAACTTAAGTCTAATCAGCTTGATTCAGGTAAATCGATTCCGATAGACGTGACAGAAGATACACTTCGGTTTCGGAGCGCTGGCGATTCCTTTCAGCTGAAGTAATTCATGTCGAGAGCATAAACATTAGATAGAAACTGAAAAATGACAGCCATACGAATTCAGAAGATTTTAAGTTCAGCAGGTCTAGGATCCCGACGATCGGCGGAAAAATTGATCAAGGATGGGCGAATCGTAATTGATGGGAAACCTGCCATATTGGGTGATAAGGCAGATCCTAACAACAGTGAGATATTCTTTGATGGAAAGTTGCTCAGCTCGCATCCGAAACCACTAGATCTGACGGTGGTCATAAATAAGCCGCGTGGTGTCATCGTGAGTCGTCAGGATGAGCGGCACCGACGGACGATATTTGATTTACTTGAAACGTATCCATCGAATTTGAGTTATGCAGGACGACTGGATCGAGATACATCTGGTCTATTGATTCTTTCTACTGATGGTAAGCTCCTACAATATTTATCTCATCCAAAGTTTGGCATCCAGAAGGAATACATAGCCAGTTTGCTTAATCCGATAAAATCTGTCGAATGTCGACAGCTGATGGAGGGTATAGATCTCGAAGATGGATTTGCGAGGGCAGTTGTCGCCGAGAATATAGGTGTTTCTAAGAATTCCGGTTTGCATTTATTTCGCATTGTTGTGCATGAGGGACGAAATCGAATAGTTCGTAGAATGCTTGCTAGGTTTGGGGCCGAGCTAGTTCGCCTTCATCGAGTGTCTATGGGACCCGTTAAGTTAGGTCGTCTAAAGTCTGGAAAAATGCGTGACTTAAGTGACCGAGAGATTGGGGAGATCAGGCGCATTGGACGCTCCGCTAATTGACAAAGAGCTAAAAATTATTTGCGGAGGTTGTCCAGGTGAATGTTCATGGCCTCGGTCAGTGCTTTAAGTCCGGGTCGTGCGACTGGAACTTTTTTAGTCGGCTCTGTAGCAGCGCTGAATACTTGTGAGACGGTATGATCCAGCTGGGTTGCACCCCAAATTACTACGACGTCAGCTGTTCTACAGAGAAGTTTGGCAGTTTTTAAATTAGTTCTTTTGGTGCCCTCGATTACTTTCATATTGATATTGCAATTCTTGAGAACTCGGTTCAATGTATTGGCCGATTGAGGCGACCCACCTACCACGAGTATTTCGACTAAGTTTTGGTCGAATAGGTCTTTTGCCATTTTTGCGAGTAATTTGTTTTGCTTACTGCCATTACAGAACTCACATTTTTTAATCTCGACTTGCAGTTGTGTTCGCATCCGTTTTTTACCTAGAGCCGCAGCACATGCCGGCGAGCACACTAGACTGAAATTGTTCTTGATATAGGCTTCTACGAGCTTGGCTTTATCGGTAGATATATTAATTTTTCTTGGATTGGTATAACCGGCGGCTTCTATTACCGGCCTCGCTGCCAATTGCAGACTCGCATCCGAAAATCCGATACTTTCTAGAAGGTGAGAAATAGGCATGACTTCACTGGATTTCGGAGGATTCTCTGATTGGCACATAGATTAATGGTAGCTCTTGTCCATGGTGATATTTACACGTGGTGATTGATAGCATGCAATAATGTATTGATGAGTGAATCTACTTTTGGGTCTCCCTTGTCTAGTGCCCCTAGCGATGATCTACAAGCCATTGACACTATTTTGGCAAATCGATTGTTGTCTGGTGGTGTCGTAGCTTTGGTTACTTCTACTTGGCGTGGACAATCGAACGTTATTCCAATATCTTGGCACACACCATTATCATCAAGTCCACCACTCGTGGGTGTGGCTCTAGAACAGTCACGATATTCGACGGACATGCTTTCACATGCTGGTGAGTTTGTCATTAACATCCCGCCTAAAGAGTTGGCTAATCATGTTGGTTACTTAGGCTCGCTTTCAGGAGAGGATGTTAATAAGTTTGAGGCGACACAACTTGAAACATTTTCGGGGCGACGTGTCGCAGCGCCGTTAATCTCGGACTGCTGTGCCTGGATTGAGTGTGAAATTGTGGAGCGCATTGAGACTGGAGATCATTTGTTCTTTGTCGGTCTAATTTTGTCTGCACAAGCACATACTGCAATATATGATGGGAAGTCATTTTTACCAAAATCAGAAACGACACCCTTGCATTTTCTTGGAGGGCATAACTATTCGACTTTACATGAATCGTTCGTCGCTCGAACACCTGGCGGTTCAGATGCACCTGAGGAAGCTCTTCAGTCGATGTTGGAAGATGATCTTGAGCTGTCTCGTGAAATGCAAGAGAGAAAAGAAGAGGAACTCGGTAAGCTAGCTAAAGAACTGGAAAAAGGTAACGTCATTGACACTAAAACTTTGGAGTCTGAGTTAGGGATTGATTTGGGATCCGTCGACAGCCTCGATCTTTCCAGGGGAATAGTTTTGGATGACAGCAATACTTAAAAAGCGTATTCAAAAAGTCAGCGCATATGGCTTGGTTCTGGTCAGTTTACTTTTAGCGACCTCAGGTTTTTTTATTTTCAGTACAATCACGTATGCTGAGCTGCTTGGAAGACCAAAAGCAGACGAACGATGTAACCCCATCTTTGAAGCGGCCTTGCAAAATCCACAGGTGCGGGTGTCTTATGTTTATATTGATTTAGTTGAGGGGACGCGATGTGAACTTCGAGCAGATGAATCTGTGGCATCTGCGTCCCTTTATAAGTTGCTTTTAATGATTGAGCTCCATAACCGAGTCGAATTGGGCTATAACTCATTTATGGACGAGATTGTTGTCATGCCATGGCATGGTGAATTTACTCCAAAGGAGCATAGATATGATTTCCCCACGATTATTACATTAGGGGAAGCAATTAGAAGTTCTATTAGTTGGTCTTCAAATCCTGAGGCTGAGGCATTACACGAGTATCTTGGAATAGAGAACGTGAATCAAATGGCTCGTGAAGTGGGTCTACAAGGCACAGTCGCGGGTCCACGTTATTTTCAGACTACGGCTCGGGATCAAGCATTGATCCTGGAGAGGATTTATAAGTCAGATCTTATTTCATCAGATGCTAGTTCGAGTATGCTTCAACTTCTTTTAACTCAGCGGATAGAAGATTACATGAGAGCAGGCCTCCCGTCTGACGTGGAAGTTGCTCACAAGACAGGATTGATACTAGAGTATGCCAACGATGCCGGAGTGGTTTATGGCGAGCGCGGACCCTTTATATTGGTCATTCTAACGAGACGTGAAGATAATTCTTGGTCGAGCTTTCCAATGGCACAACAAGTTTTGACTGATTTGGCTCGGGCAGCGTACTCAATGCACGGCCGATAAAGTACACTGTAGATCTTCACTTCTTGTGTGGAGAAATATTGGTTAAGAGGGGAGTTTTGTATGGACTGGAGCGACAATACTGTTCAGTCGACGTTTCGAGATGACGTTCGGAATTTTATAACGACACGTCTACCTGACCGTTATCAGGGAGATTCTGGTGAGGGTGAGGAACTTTCAGGAGCATGGCAGGCTGACCGTAAGTCAGAGGATGCGATTGCGAGAGGTGCGGCCGAGAAGTGGGCTGGGGCTCTTTCTGAAAAAGGCTGGGTTGCTCCTGCTTGGCCAAAGGAATATGGCGGAGCTGGTTTGACTGTTATGGAGCAGTTCATTTTCAATCAAGAGATGGCTGAGGCCGACGCGCCGTCGGTCGGTGGTATGGGAGTGTCTATGCTTGGCCCTACACTTATCGTGCACGGCTCTGACGAACAGAAGGCAGAACATCTTCCTCGTATTCTGAATGGTGAAGTTGCATGGGCACAAGGTTATTCGGAACCGGGCGCTGGATCCGATCTTGCATCATTACAGACTAGGGCATTGCGTGATGGTGACGAATATGTGATCAATGGACAGAAAATTTGGACCTCTGGTGCACATTTTGCTGACTGGTTATTCACGTTGGTGAGAACTAATCCAGATGCCCCGAAGCATCGAGGGATTTCATTCTTAATGTTGGACATCAATAGCCCGGGTGTAACTGTCCGCCCCATTATTGATATGGGTTGGAATCACCCCTTTAATGAGACGTTTTTTGAGGACGTGAAGGTCCCAGTAACTAACCGTATAGGTGAAGAAGATCGCGGTTGGTATGTTGGCATGACCTTGTTGGACTTTGAACGATCGGGTATTTCAGATGCAATCTCGTATCGCCGTGGACAAAAAGATCTACGAGATTTTTTGACATCAAGTGGGGGAGAGCAATTCACTCGACAAGATTTTAGTGTTGTCCGTAAGGAACTAGCTGATCGTGCGGTCGAAACAGAAGTGTTGTTCAATTTCGCGTTTCGAATCGTCTCTATACAAGATAGTGGCATGGTGCCTAATTATGAGGCCTCGGTTAATAAGATGTATAGTTCTGAGCTCCATCAACGAATAGCGCGTACCTCAACTAAAGCGTGGGGACTGTACGGGAATCTTTGGGCGGACGACAGCGCATATTCACCAATGAATGCGGCCCACGTTAGAGATTATGTAGGATCTGTTCCTCACACGATTTTCAGTGGATCGAATGAGATACAGAGAAATGTAATAGCAACACGAGGTTTGGGGCTTCCACGAGGTTAGGAAGACCTTAGTATGACGTTTTTATTTAGGACTTAAATCTTGGATGTGAGGGAATATTAGTAGAGCAGATGGCACCTCGTGCGGTCGTGCAGCCTAAGCTAATTCCTGATACCATCTCGTGGTTCCTAAATATGGCTTGTCGCTATTTGAGGGTGAACTAAAACTATATTGGTTGGAACATTAGTTTCAGTCATTGTTAAAGATTGGGGATGAAATGGACCTAGGGCTAAGTGAACAGCAAGAACTTTTAAAGAACGCTGCACGTGAATTTTTGGAAAATGAGTGTCCGGAACAGCATGTTCGTGACATGGAAGAGGACGAACGAGGTTATTCTCCTGAGCTTTGGGGGCAAATGGCCGAACAAGGTTGGCAAGGATTACTCATTCCTGAAGAGCACGGCGGCGTAGGGTTTGATTTTTTAGATATGTGCGTGCTGCTTGAAGAATTCGGTCGAGCTCTAGTTCCAGGTCCATTTATGTCTAGCGTGCTTGGTGGAGCTGTTTCGATTATGGAAGCAGGATCTGACGCACAAAAGAGCGAATTCCTACCAGGAATAGCTTCGGGAGACTTGATTTTTTCTCTAGCTCTTACTGAGCCATCTGCTAGATTTGACGAATCAGGTATTGAGTGTGAGGCAACGGTCTCAGGTAACGACGTGACGCTAAATGGCACTAAACTTTTCGTATCTGATGCGCATGTGGCCGATTATCTTGTGGTAGCTGCCAGAAGTAGCTCAGGCGTGTGTTTATCGATCGTTGCGACAGATCAGGACGGCGTTAGCGTTACTCCGTTACAAACGATTGCTCGCGACAAACAGTGTGAAGTTGTACTTAACAATGCGTCTGGACAGTTGCTTGGTGCCGATGGTGCAGGCTGGGATCTTTTGAAGCCAGTTATTCAGAAATATACGGTGGCTGAGTGTGCATATCTTGTTGGTCTATCTCAGATGGATTTTGAGATAGCAGTTGATTATGCGAAGGAGCGAGTTCAGTTTGGACGGCCGATTGGTTCGTTCCAGGCTATTCAGCATAAGTGTGCGGACATGGTCACCGATGTTGATGGATCTCGATTCATCATGTACAAGGCGGCATGGTCTATAGCAACAGATCAGTCAGATGATGAAACCACGATGGCTGTCAATATGGCTAAGGCGTGGTGTTCTGAGGCAACTCGTCGAGTTGTTGCTCATGGTCAACAGATACACGGTGGAATTGGGTTTACTAAGGATTATAAGGTACAGCTATATTTCAGGCGTCAGAAACGCGCTGAGCTGGCCTTTGGTGATGCTGATTACCATCGCGAGTTGGTAGCCCAACAGTTAGGTTTGTAATCTCAATTCTCTTTTACTGATTACGTTTTAGAGTTTAGGAAGATGAGGCCATAGGCCTCATCTTTTTTGTATCCTATTCGTTGAGTTTTCAATTTGACTAGTGTGTTTCCGTGTTTGATTGCGCGTTATGATAGATATGTAGTGGAGATTCACAATTTTATGAATAATTTTAAAACAGCTATTCTTTTGGCAACAATTTCAGGATTGTTGGTGGTGATAGGTGGTGCTGTAGGCGGTATACAAGGCTCGCTGCTTTTCCTGATTCTCGCTCTGGCTTTGAACATAGGATCCTATTGGAAATCGGCTGACTTAGTCCTGAAGGCGTCCCGCGCTCACGAGGTAAGTCTTGAAGAAGAGCCAAAATTACATAAGATGATTAGTGAGATTGCTGAATTAGCAGGGATGCCAAAACCACGTGTTTATCTAATGAATTCCCCTCAACCTAATGCATTTGCTACCGGAAGAAATCCTGAGCATGCTGCGGTGGCAGTCACTGACGGTATTCGTGAATTACTCACTGAAAGAGAACTTCGAGCAGTGATTGGTCATGAGATGGCACATGTATCTAATCGAGACATTCTGATATCAACGATAGCCGCGTCGGTTGCATCTGCAATCAGTTGGATTGGATTTATAGGGTTTTGGTTTGGAGGAAGTAGCAGGAATAATGGAGGCAATATTATTGCACTGTTACTGGCTCCTCTATTGGCCGGCATGATACAGATGGCTATTTCGCGATCGCGTGAGTATGAAGCAGATGCTGATGGCGCTGAGTTCGTCAGTGACCCACTGGCTTTAGCGTCAGCATTACAGAAGATCGAAATGGGAGCCCAACGAATACCTATGAAAGTCCCGGAAACTACAGCTCATCTGTTTATAATGAATCCGTTTTTAGGTATGAATACACGAAGTATGTTTTCTACTCATCCCAAAACTGAGGATCGTGTCGCTCGACTAACGAAAATGGCTGCGTCTATGGAAGACGCTGAACGTGGCACGAAGGATATGAATTCCAGTTATCAGAAAAAGCGAAAACAATATGACAGTCAGTCAAAATCAAGAGTGAAGGGGAGGCTTGACCGTGATGAGAGTCCACTCGCTCGGAGAGCTCGGGAGCGAACTGAGCGTGAGCAGAGTAAAGACTAAGCTCACTTGATCAAAGTCTTAGAATGACTATGTCAGGGATGGTAAGCGCGTTTACAGAACGCCTAGGGTCAACCGTGCCTACGGGGGTATATGAGCATTCTGAGCGAGTTGCAGAGCTCGCTGGCGACCTGATGTCAATGCGTGGCGATGCTCCTGAGATGGCAGTCTTAATGGGATTTGCCCATGATATCTGCAGGCATTTTAGTGACGAAGAATGGCTAAACTGTGCCAAGGAGATGGGTATGCTGGTGTCTGACTTGGAGCGACGATATCCAGTTTTATTGCACGGCCCTATCGGGGCAAGAATTTTGAAGGAGTCTTTTGACATAGACTCAAAAGATGTTCTACAGGCTGTCCGCTATCACACATATGGGCACCCTACATTCTCTAAGTCAGCTTGGGCGATGTTTGTGGCAGATAAGATCGAACCTAGAAAAGTACAGAGAAATGTTCGATTGGGCGCTATTTCAGAGTTGAGTCGAGATGCTTCTTACTCCCTTTCAGAGGTTGCACTGGCGATCTTGAATTTTCAAATTGGAGAGCTCTTATCTGATGGAAGAGAAATTCATCTACTGCAGCTAACAACCCGTAACTTCTTAGTTTCAGAACAGTTATAGTGGAGTCTATCTAACGATCTCTGTCAATTCAGTAGTATGAATCTGAATGGGATTTTAAATGAGTAATTAGAATTAGATTGCGAGATATTGATGGAAGTTCGTCCTGGATTCAAAGAGAAACCGCGTCGAAGTTTGTGGCTTTTTGGATTAGAGTCGGATCAGCCCACCCTTGAGCAACGTCAAGAGCGTGCTTCAGATATTTCCAAGAGACTCGGCCGAGTGATTGACGCTCCAAAAATTCCAACGGCCGATGAACTTGTTCTGCCCAGTCCAAAAATCAGCCCGCCTGATGTGCTTGCAGAATTTTGCTTTCAAGATAATTATGAGCGAGCCTTGCATGCAAATTGTGGGGGGCGGCAGAGTTTTGTGTATACAGGTGTCCCTAATCCACCAGATATAGTTGCCCATCCTAGGACAAACTCTGAGCTTGAGGGAATTCTTGAATGGTGTGATGAGCAGAACTATATAGCTATCCCCTATGGAGGTGGCTCTTCCGTGGTGGATGGAATCACACCACCAACCGACAATGACCGTCCTGTGGTTACAATTGACATGGATCAATTTGATCAAGTACTTGAGGTGGATCCAGTATCTCGATCAGCTTTGATACAGGCAGGGGTCTACGGACCTCATCTGGAAGATCAACTTCGGCCGCATGGATACACGCTGCGTCATTTTCCTCAATCTTTTGCTGGATCGACTCTTGGTGGTTGGATCGTAACGCGTGCTGGCGGTCACTACGCTACCAATAATACACATATTGACGATTTTGTAGAGAACGTAAAAATGCTAAGTCCCAAGGGATGGATAGAGACCAGAAGACTTCCAGGTGACGGTGCTGGACCGCAACCTGAACGATTGATTCTTGGTAGCGAAGGAATCCTTGGATTGGTCACTGAAGCATGGATGAAGATACAAGACAGACCCAAATATCGAGCTACCGCGGGGGTGTTGTTTTCGTCTTGGCGCGACGGTTATGAGGCCACTCGCGAGATAGTTCAAGCTAAACTTTGGCCAGCAAATTTACGACTTTTGGATGCCGAGCTAGGGAAAGACTCTGCTGGGCTGGACGGGTCGCAAACTTTGCTAATTATTGGTTTTGAACATGCGACTATTTCGCAGCGTGATTCGATGACATTGGCTATTGAAATTGCCCGATCAGTTGGTGGATTTATTGATGATCAAGACATACTTATTGATGATGGCAATGGTGAACCCACCGGGCGCGGTGGTGCGGTAGGGGCATGGCGGGATGCGTTTATACCAAAAGGTGGCGGACTAGAGGCGGGTCTTGGATTTCTTGGAGGTACGGTAGAAACCGCAATTACTTGGGATAAATGGCCTGACTTTGATAAATTTGTGCGAGCAGAGATGAACAAAGCCCTCGTTGAGATTTGTGGTGGTGGTACGTTAAATTGTCGATTTACTCATGTTTATGTTGATGGACCAGCACCGTACTATACTTTCGCGGGTGCGTTCCCAGGTGATGACCCAGTAGCTCAATCGATCGCATTTAAGGAAGCGGCATCAGACGCAATAATTAAGGCTGGTGGCACGATTACGCACCATCATGCGGTTGGTCGAATGCATAGGAAGTGGTACGACCAGCAGCGGCCCGATCTATTCGGCGACATGATTCGAGCAGCAAAAAATGCAGTTGATCCGAAGGGTATTTTGAATCCAGGTGTGCTGATTGATTGAGCTTTATATGGCGACCCCGAGCGGATTCGAACCGCCGATCTTCGCCGTGACAGGGCGACGTGTTAACCGCTACACTACGGGGCCTTAGTGCCTGAAGTACTAGATTAATTTAAATGGCGGGCTGGCGCTAGCCCCTTTAAGTGAGGGCGCTTACCCTTATACATGTACTTAGTGAATATTCGATGACGGAGTAGAGTTTTGCCTAGCAGTGAGCGCAACAAAAGAGATTCAAAACTTATGAAGGACGAACTCAAGCGAGTGCTTGGTGTAGGTGTTGTGTCCTTTGTGCTTCTACTTACGTTATTCGGAATTGACCGTATCTAGCTTGCTAATAATTATTCAAATCGTCGCCACGTGATTATACATATGACACCCGTCATAAGTAGTTCGGATAAACCTAATATAACACCACCGGTTAAGGTGAGAATAATTATGGTTCGACCTGTTACTACGAATAGACCTGAGATCAGCCCTGTGACCTGTAGTGGCCTACCTAATTTATTGCCACTTATCACTTCCAGTAATTTGGATAGCACAAGTGCCAGTAAGTACCCGATGAGTGCATGTCCAACTATGTTTAGCAGCGGAATTTGAGCAATCAGGGCGGTAGGGATTATAGATAGCACCCCGAGAATTAGGCTCGCTGAAAGCAGTGTGGAGATTGTGATTATGAGTCGGGGTCCTGAAATCTGATATTGAATTGGTTTTCTCAACTGTGCACAGCTTTGACACCGTATACCGCCAGGAGTGTGAAAAATACATTTCCCACAGAAAGGATCACCGCATTTTCCACAGCCAAGAGTTGCAAAATCTCCACACGAGAGACATGCAGTCTGTCTTCGGCGCTTGTTCTTATTTGGTGCATTTGATTTCATGACTTGTCTTATAAGTTAATTAAATCTAGCGCTAGGTGATATTTCTTGGGAAATCTAGTGCGCGATCTCAGATGATCGAGTCTCACGTACCACGGTCACCTTGATCTGGCCTGGATACTGCATTGATTGCTCAATTTCCTTTGACACTTCTCGTGCCAGTCTCGTGGATCCCAAATCATCTACTTGATCGGGTTTTACCATGATTCGAATTTCGCGCCCAGCTTGAATGGCAAATGCTTGTTCCACACCATCAAAAGAATTTGCAATTGTTTCTAGAGCTTCTAATCGCTTTACATATTCTTCGACCTGTTCCCTACGTGCTCCCGGCCGGCTTCCAGACATGGAGTCGGCGCAGATCACGATTAAGGCTTCCAAGGTTTCTGGCTTGACTTCCTCATGGTGGGCTTCAATTGTGTGTGTTATGGCCTGTGGAAGGCCATACCGACGACCTATTTCAGCGCCAAGCAAAGCATGAGTACCTTCGATTTCTCGGTCTACAGCCTTACCCAGGTCGTGTAGTAGGCCACCAACTCGGGCCACTTCAACATCAGCGCCAAGCTCATGAGCCAGCGCCGCAGCAAGCCAGGATGTTTCTATGCAATGCCTGAGCTGGTTCTGTCCATACGAGTAGCGAAATTGAAGTCGACCTAAGGTTTTTATAATTTCGTTATGCAAGCCAGTCACTTCAGCATCGACTACTGCTTCTTCCCCTGCTTTTACGATCCTTTTATCGATTTCTCGACGTGCACGGTCTACCGCATCCTCAATTCGCGACGGTTGAATCCGACCGTCTTGTATTAAATAATCGAGCGCGGTTCGAGCTATCTCTCGCCGTGTAGGCTCAAATGCTGACACCGTAACAACTCCCGGAGTGTCATCAATAATAAGGTCACATCCCGTGGCAGCTTCAAAAGCTCTAATGTTACGACCTTCGCGTCCAATTATTCTACCTTTGACTTCATCTGATGGGATTGCGACGATACTTACCGTCATTTCAGCAGTTACTTCCGAGCTAATTCTTTGCATAACGGTGGCCAGGATTTTTCTCGCTCTCACATCAGCCTCAGCTTTTGCTGAATCCTCCATTGCCGCTACGCGACGGGCGGACTCATCTCGGAGTTCAGCATCGAGTTGATTTAGTAGCTCTTCCTTGGCTGCATCAGACGTAAGCCCCGCAATTTGTTCGAGTTTTTGTTGCATAACTAGTGTTTGTTCGCTGATTTCCGCTTCTTGCGCCTCGATCTCGGTGACTTGAATTCGAAGATCATCTTCAATTTTTTCAATATTTTCACTTCTTCGATCTATAGATTCTTCTCGCTGATCGATTCTGCGTTCAATTCGGCCGATTTCACGACGCCGATCTCGAATTTCGTCATCGATTTCTTTTCGCCGGCTGACAGATTTATTTTCTGCGTTGGCGATGATGTCACTTGACTCTTTGATAGCGGTGTTTAGTAATTGCTGTGACTCGCTTGTCGCCTTGCTAATTAGCCCCGTTGAAGAATTGTTGTTGTAAAGGTTTATTATGATCGCCCCGACAAGTACGCCGGCCACTACGGCCGCTAGAATGATGAGAAGGTCCATGATTATTCTCCGAACGATATGACCGCGCGCCGCACTGAATTCAGTTCGCTAGGTAGATTTCCTAATCGTCAGGCGTCGCGTCGGGTCCTGTAATTATCTATATATTTCGAATAGGGTAACACGTCACAGACCTACTCTGCGACAATTTTAGTAGTCGGGGGCTGTGGAAAAATGCTGATCGGCGAGTTGGCGTGATAGAGAGTAAGGAAATCCCTGCTGAACTAGATATCGGTAGAGCCGAACTTTAGCGACTGGGGAATCATATTTCTTTAAGCGTCGTGCTTTTTTTTGCGCAAGTTCTGATGCTGCATTGATTTCGGAATGTGAGTCGAGAACATCATCTGCTGCGGTTGTAGAAATGCCCCGCATATGTAGTTCATATTTCAGTTTGCGTGAGGACTTTAGTCGTGAATTGGTCCTAGTGACATGAGCTTTAGCAGTAGACACTTCGTCTAGGTATCCCAGCAGAAGGATACGTGTAACTGCAGTATCGATCATGTGGTCAGTGAATTTATATTTTTTCGTGTTTTTGATTAAGGATCGCAGCTCTTTTTCTGTCCGTTGTTTTTGAGAGATAAGTCGATAAGCTCTATTTACAGATTCTTGGTACAGTGCAGCTGTTATTGCTGTGTTCCATTGACTTGCTGTGTGGTTGGATCCCTTGAACAGGCCATATTGGGCCACAATATCAATGGGAAAGAGCTCACTATGGGTTTCAGATTCAGTGGTTTCTCGCGTGTAATCAATCTTAACCCGATCCTGAGCACGGGCCTTTAATCCTTTGATGACAACTGAATCTATGAGCTGAAGCTCTTGTAGTGTTGGCACTTTAGTCAGTTGAATTGAGTAGTGCAGGAGCTTCTTCGGTCAGAAGATTGTTCGAGTCTAGTTCTGAACTTAAGTCATTTGCTAGATCGATGTTGTCTAGGTGTTCAGCGGACTGAGTTATCCCAGTAATTTCTCGAACTTGATTATCTATTTCTTCGAAGAGGTCATTGTTTTCTTGTAGAAAGGTTGACGCGTTACGTTTGCCTTGACCTAAGCGAAGATCTCCATATGAGAAGAAGGCGCCCGCTTTTTTCACTACGTTGTGCTCAACAGCTAGGTCGAGTACATCACTCCAACGATTTATTCCATGGAGATTATGGGTAAACATGATTTCGAACTCAGCCTGTCTAAACGGAGGAGCTACTTTATTTTTTACGACCTTGCAGCGGACTCGATTTCCTATAAAAGTCTGTCCATCTTTAATTGACTCAATTCGTCGGATATCTATTCGCACTGAGGAGTAAAATTTGAGTGAACGCCCACCTGGGGTAGTTTCAGGGCTGCCAAACATGACGCCAATTTTCTCTCGCAGCTGATTAATAAACACTAATGAGGTATTAGTTCTTGAGACGGCAGCAGTGAGTTTTCGCATGGCCTGAGACATCAATCTGGCTTGAAGTCCTGGTAGGCTGTCACCCATGTCACCTTCGATTTCTGCTCGTGGCACTAGAGCAGCCACAGAGTCAATTACTACGATATCTAAGGCAGATGAGCGAATAAGTGCTTCACATATTTCTAACGCCTGTTCACCGGTATCAGGTTGAGATATAAGCAGATCTTCAATATCGATACCACAGGCAGCGGCATACTCTGGGTCAAGGGCATGTTCGACGTCGATATAGGCAGCTGCGCCGCCAGCTCGTTGGCATTCGGCAATTATGTGTTGCGCCAGTGTCGATTTTCCAGCAGATTCAGGGCCGAATATTTCCGTGATTCGTCCACGTGGAATCCCTCCGACACCAAGCGCAATATCTAGTGATAATGCACCTGTGGGTATTGAAGTGATATTGAGCGCCGCTTCTGCATCACCGAGTCGCATTATTGAGCCTTTTCCGTGCTCTTTGACGATTTCGTCAATTGCGATGCTTAAGTTTTTTTCGCGGGTCGACCCGAATGTTTTTTCGTCAGATGTATGGGCTTCTTTTTTTGATGGCATGATTGCGTGAATCCTGTTCTTTTAGCGGCCCCCACCGATTAGTTAAATAATACAATATAGAACAAATGTTCGACTGTCAACTAAGTGTATCTTGGAGGAGTAGCTGGATGACTATCTCAAGCTGCAGAGCGGATGAAATCAGAGATTAAGAAAATAGCAATCATTGCAAGCATTGGAGTCACATCAAACGTTCCCCCAATAGGCGGAATAATACGGCGAAGGGGCTGTAAAATCGGATCAGTTATATTGTCGAGTGCACGAGCAACTTCACTATCGCGTAGATTCGGAAACCAGGAGATTAATGAACGACCAAGAATGCAAAAAGCTAAAAGCCGCAAGATTAATGAGACGATTTGTGCTGTATAAAGAATTAAAGGATCCAAAGGTGTTTTCCGTTCTATGCCCGTAATTCAATTGCTCGGGCATATGCCGCTGCTATAGCACTATCAAAGGTAATATTAACATCTGCACCGTCTAAGATAGCTAGTCCAGCTGCAGTTGTTCCACCGGGCGACGTAACGGCTGTGCGAAGGTCTTGAATACTACTATCTGAATCTTGCGCATATTTTGCGGCACCTAGAACAGTTTGTAGTACTAATGCCCTGGCATCTGTCTCGTCTAGCCCTCGCAGGGTTGCGGCATCGATCATTGCCTCAATTATTTGAAAAATATAAGCGGGACCTGATCCGTTGATTGCTGTGCAAAGGTCTACCTCATCATCTGAATCGACCTCTATTAGGGTGGGGCAGGACGTTTTTATAAGATTAATGACTGTGTTCTTCTGAGCGCTGGTAAATTGAGGTGCAAAATAGATTGCGGCTGCTCCTTCCAAGGCGGCAGCTGGAAGATTTGGCATGATTCTTGCGCTCAAGGGCTGTCCGGTTTTTTCGGTGACAGTTGTTAGTGGAATTCCTGCAGCCACTGATATCACGAGAGTATTAGGATCAAGGAGTCCGCTAAGGGGCTGAACTGTCTCGGAAAATTGTTGTGGTTTGATGCTGAGAATAATTACATCTGGTGAGGTCTTTTCTAAAGCATTATGTGCTGATGAGGTGACCATGATCGGATAAGTGGCGCGTAAAAAGTCTTGACGTTTTTCATCAATCTCAGCGACCATGATATCTAAATCAGTTGAGTGTTCTGAATTTAAAATACCTGTGAGAAGCGCTTCGCCCATGAAGCCTCCACCAATCAGTAATACATTCATTATATTTTCCTTGTCTTGTTTTCCTCGTTTAATGGCTTAGGGTGCTCTATTTGCCCTCTCTCCAAAAATCGTAGTTCCTAATCTAATAGCCGTGGTTCCCTCTTCAATGGCGATTTCAAAATCACGACTCATTCCCATAGATAGTTTTTTTAAGCCAAAGCTGTCAGCTAGCTCTCGTAGCTCCTGAAATACAGGCCTAGTTCGCTCAATTTCTTCATAGTATGGGGCTATTGTCATCAAACCTTCAACTAGAATTTCATTGGAACTGTCTGCGTGTGATAGAAGGAGTTCAAGCTGATTTTTGTGAATCCCTGATTTTTGAGGCTCGTTAGCAATATTTACCTCTATAAAACACTTAAGAGGCGGTGAGTCAGGATTGATTTGTTCTTTTATTTTAGCGTCTAGCCTATGTTTGTTGATTGCCGTAATGAGTGAAGTAGAGTCTAACGAGTGGAGGGTATCAATTTTATTTACTGTCTTTTTTACTTTATTACTTTGTAAATGTCCCAGAAAATGCCAGCTTGGCTCAGTTTGTTGATGCGCGAGCTGTTGCTGTTTGAGTAGTAGTTCTTGACTCTTATTCTCTCCTAAATCAGTGATACCACTCTCCAGCGCTTCATTAACCTGCTCTATTCCATGTCCCTTGGTGACTCCAATAAACGTGATTTCACTTGGATCTCTTCCTGTACGATTGCATATTTGTGCGATTTTAGTTTGGACTGTTTCGATGCGATTACGAATAGTCAGTTGCATAGGGTGATTCCTAAATCGATCATCATATATTTATTGTCGGCTTAAGGTTAACATTAAGATAGTTAGTAGTTTTGATAACGGGGGTAATATGTTTCAAGAGAAAGAACCACCGAAGCAAGGATCTTGGAGCGAAGTATTCTTAATAATTCGCGTTGTGTTTGAGGTATTGCTCCCACCGTTGGCGGGTATTCTGGGTTCTTTAATTTTGTTAGCTACTTTTTTTGTTTTGTTGTTAAGTGGCTCTATTTATTGTCTAATACCAATAGGCATATTTGCACTTGGGATTTGGTATTTGATTAAGAAGACGTCGGTTGAGTATCCAGATCAAGAGGAAGAGCTGGAAAGTTTTTACAAGAAATTCTAATCGCACTTGAGCTAGTATCCACTTCGATCTAATCAATCAAAAGCAGTAATTGCTCGTCCGGTATTTGAGGACTTGTTTCAACTACTTCATGTATTTCATCGACAAATTCACTTACTGATACAAAGGTTTTATAGGCGGCCGCATATCTGATGTATCCCAGCGTGTCGAGATTTTTGAGTTTGAGCATTACTATTTCCGCAAGCATGCGGCTTTCGATCTCATTGCCAGAACTCACTATTTGACTTTCTACCTCGACGACTAAATCTTTGATTGCTTGTTGTGTGGTGCCTTTCTTATGTGTGGAATGCAATAGGCTATTTATCAATTTTTCTCGATCAAATTGCTCACGTGATCCATCTTTTTTATGCACAAGGAATGCGTCAGTCACAATTTCTTCGATAGTATTGAATTCAAAGTGGCACTGGATACA